>Ga0307377_10000680_pt1 | contig 44675 bp, 38 predicted proteins | sample TR3MG_FD_202535 | JGI IMG/M metagenome (GOLD analysis project Ga0307377, IMG submission 202535) | Soil microbial communities from Risofladan, Vaasa, Finland - TR-3 | ecosystem: Environmental > Terrestrial > Soil > Coastal area > Acid sulfate soil | place: Finland: Risofladan, Vaasa | collected...
AGCTTGGCCGAATAGGCAAGCCCCTCATCCGTGACCAGGTTGGGGCCCTCCCAGTACAACTGCCCGTTTAACCGGACACGGACGTACCCCTGTGTGTTCGCCTTGTCGTACAGCTTGTGCTGGATGATTTTCATGGACACCTCGAGTATATTTCGTTTCGCTGCTTGCGCACAAGCAAGTGACCTAAGATGCGTTGACGGTAAGGAATGGGCCTAAGCTGGAAGTGACGACGCCAAAGACGTTAGAGACTGGGAACCCGAACCCAGCGTGCGCAATCAGCACTTCCAACCTTACCGGCCCCCCGCTGAAGTTGTCGATGTGCATGCGGAGCGTTCCGTCGGGGTTCAGCTGCACCAGAGTTTGGTTAAGGAATGACCCTGCGTAGATGGTTAGCCAATGCGCGTTGATGAAAGCGACGGCTTGTGACGCCGTCATGGTAAACGGAGGGGTGTTTCCGGCCGAGGCGGCTTGGAACAACCCCGCTTGAATGACGAACGGCACGAACCCGCCCCACCGGATCACCAACGCCTCTGTCGTACTGAAGATGTCCGCTGCTACGGTGCCATTCACCACAGCTGATCGGTAAGCAGAAGACCCCGTCCCAGCGATAACGTCGATCTTGGCTGGTGCCACTACGGTAAGGTCTTCTGAGGCCAGAACAAAGTCGTCATACTGCGGGAGATGGTAGTTCGCCTCGAAGTTGGCACGTTCCGCCGGGGTGAGCTGGTTGTAGTTGGCAAAGTTCCATGCAATCGACCGCCGGTTCTTGAGCCCCAGCTCGAACGGCATGTAAGGGGCCTCCCCGGAATGCTGCGCTCGGAATTCCGGTGAGGGGGCCGGCACGGCCTGAAGAAGGTCACGATCGTCGGTCACAGAGATGATGTCGTAGAATGACTCCGCCACGATGAACAGGAAGTCCGAGAAGATCGGCTTGATCTGCTCGAGAAAGAAGCCTACGACCGAGCGGTCAACCGGCCCCAACCTGGTGAACGCGTCGGCCACGACGCGCACGGCGAACGTGAAGTCCTTCAGGATGTCATTGAGAATGGCGCGGTCTTCGCTCGAGTACGCTGTCAGGTTCGGGTTGATCGAGGCGATGTTGAAGATCGTCCACCACTGGGGAAGCTCGATGTAGTCGAACACGCCGACGGCCGTCGTGAGTGGCTGGAAGCGGTCTACCCGTTCGCCCACTTCGACGGATAGTGGGAACTGCGTGCCGAACTCGAGAAGCTCAGAGGCCCCATCGTCATAGTTGAGCAGGACGTTGAACGTCCCGAAGTCTGCACCGCCAGCTTCGAACCCTAAGCCGGGGTTGCCTATCACGGTGTCGATCTTCACCGCTGTCAGCCCGCTTAGCACCAGCTGCCCTGCTCCGTTGAGGGATGCGACGGGGGCTCCCACGGCCAGATTGATATCGTCTCTCACCACGGTGTTCGGGTTTGCCGCTGTGTCTGCAAAGATCACCAGCGTAGGGGGCAGGTTGTCTACGTTGAAGGACAGGAACCTGGAGTCCCCCTGGGGGTTGGCCGCGCTCGTGTCGAAAGTGTTCGCTGGTATGTTCGTCAAAGAGGCAACGGTGCCAATGAGCTGTGCCGGGTCTGGCAAAGAGATGTCCGAGATCACGCCGTCCTTCGGAGCGAAGGGGAGATCGAACACCAGGTTCAGGCCCCGCACGATGTTGTCGAGCGAAGGCCCATTCCAGTACGCGTACCAAAGACCCTGCAAGACACTCTTGTACTCTTTGGAGTTCTCTTGCTGCACCTGGATGGGGAAGCCGAAGTTGGCGTACAGGGCATCCTGGTTGGAGAGAGTCTCTGCGGCCCACAACTGCAGCGCGACGGGCTCGCTAGACGTGCTCCCTGCCGCCCTATCCCCGATGGACTTGATGAGGGGCCCTGCTGAGGGGACCTCGACACTGTTGAAGAAGATCGCCCCATCAGTCACAGATGCGGTGTTAGAGGAGGCATTCTCGAACCGGAACACGTCCGGACCCACCGGCGCCCCTGAAGCCGGGCGTACGTCGATGAGGTCAATCGCGAGCACCTCGCCAACGATGTAGACGGCGTCTGTGCCGGTGCTCAGCCCAGTGACGCTGCGGTCGAGCTGTAAGGTGTCCCACGCAGGCCCGTTGAGCACGTCTACGACGGTGAACCCTCCAAGCTCAGCCGGCACCAGCCCAGCCCCAGACAGAATACGTAAGCGAGATCCTACCAGCCCGGCGAAGCTTACCCCAGCATCTCTGAACTGGTCGGTGGCGAACATCTCCCCGGAGGACCCGCTCGGGGCGGCCGCCCACACTGTCTTGTAGGCATACCCAAGAGAGAAGCCGTCCAGGCCGTCCTCTGTGCTTATCAGGTCGAAGTTCTCTCCAGACGGCCTAAGGATGTCGTAGGTCACCTGCCCCGTTGTCGTCGGAGCCTTACCCGCGAAGGCCAGCTGAGTGTCCGAAATGATGAGAGCGATCTTGTAGACTTCCTGCGTGGTCAACGTCTGTGTCGGCTGCACTCCAGAGGGCCGCAGCACCAGGTAGTCTCCAGCAACAGGCAGCGTTATCGGAGCCCCTGTAAGGAAGGTCGCAGCAGCATCCGTCAGCACCTCGGAGCCCTTGACGATGTCCCCTGCGCCGCCCGTTACGGTGTTGCCGCCGCTAGACAGTAACCTCGGGTCGTCTCGTATGAAGTCCCCACTATACTCGAGTGTCTCCACGGCTCGAAAAGCGGGTGCAGTACCGTCAGGTGTCCACGTCACCGCAGGACTGAAGTTGAGCTTCCCGCTCGTGGTGACGTAGTGCACGCCTTCGATGATCTCCATGACCGGAGATCTCTCGATGACATACCGGAGACTAGACGAGGCCCCTAGGTCGATGACGTTGAGAGACACCAGGGTCGCGGACTCGATCCTCGTGATCTGAAACCGAACCTCTGTGTCGGCATCTGGCAGGCCGGTCCCAGACAGAAAACGAACGAAGTCGCCCACACGTACGTGTGCAGGGAACGGCGTGGCCACGTCCTGTAACTGCGTACCATTGATGGCCATACCGGTAGAGCTGTTAGTTACCTGCAGGTACTCCCCGTCTTCGGGGTCCCTCACCAGGTCCTGTAGGTTGGGGATGCTCAGGATGTCTACGTCGCCTGTGGTGTACGCGAACAAGAAGGCACTCTGGAAATTAGCGGGGCGTACCGTGGTGGTCAGCGGGTAGTTCTTCCACCGGTACCGACGAAACACTGGGATGTCGATGATCGATTTGGACTGGTCAGCCTGCAGGATCTGCAGCAGCAGGTCGCTGGCAATCTGCAGGTAGCCTTCCCACATCGAAGCTATCTGGTCGCGCTCTTCGTAGCCGTCCCAGACGTCCGAGAGGAGATCCCAGATGAAGTTAGCCTCGCCGGCCACGCTACTCCTTCGTCACTGTTACGCTGCGGGCGATGTACCTGGAGGTTCGTGTGATCACGATCTTGTCGATGTTCCGATGGGTACGCACCGTGCCGTTGGTCTGCGTCTCGTCTACGAGGATCTCTCCATCAATACGTACCGAGTCGGCGCCGTTGTCGTAGAGAACATCTACCAAGTCCGACTTCTCGAGGGTGTCTCCGATTGTGGATCGAGTCACCACTTGCTCCACAGAGGGGGGAGATATCTGACTGCCGATGGAGTTGATGAAGTCCTCGAGTAAGGTCACCGCAGCGTCCTCAGAAGGAGAGGATGCTCCGCTATACGTCAGCGCGACGTCAACGTACGCCGGCATGACGTGCCTAGTGAGGTAGTTACCCACCACGATACGGTTCACCGTGCTCACGACGAAGTCTTCTACTTCTACTACCCTAGAGGAGTGCGTGTAGTTGAACCGAATAGACTGACCCTCTAGGGTTGGATCGAGAATGATGGAGGCGTCCTCTCGAGGGGACAGGCTCCATCCGGGGGCGTTCACCAGGTAGGCGAACTCCTGCGCCTGGTACTTGGCCAGCTGAACGGTTCCGGCGCGGGCAGAGAAGTCTCCCCATACTAGGTAGGGCTGTCGGGCTTCGTCCACCGCCACGCTCACGTCTTCACGGTTGTTGACCGATGAGGATGCCCTCACGAAGACCGGGCGCATCAGGGGGAGGTAGCTGATGGTGAACTTACCCAGATACACCTTGGCCGAGTTGCCAGTGGTCTCGATCACAGCGATGTGTAGGTTCTGGCTGTTGTCCAGCGCCGTGTTCACCGCGGTGATAGCGTTGAGGAAGAAGTTGGGAGCGAGCTGTCGTCGCGCCTGACTTACGTCAAGGACTGCATACGCGATGTCGGCGGCAGTGCTGTCCGTCACCGGCTCCTCGAGCAGCACGTGCCCAGCCGAGATGAACTCCAGGATCTGGTACATCCGGAAGTCTACAGCTGTCAGTCCAGAGCCCCCAGAGATCGAGATGTACCGCCCGACGTCAGTAGCCAGAAACGGGTTCGACGCATCGAAGAAGTTCCTAGACAGTAGCGTCCCCTGAGTGTCCCCGGTCGCGGACACGGGCCCGGCACCGTAGTTGCCAGTACCGACGACGTACAACTCAGTCCCGTTGCTCACCCAAGTAACAGTAGTTCCGGGACACCCGCCTAAGCAGTTCTGCTGCTCTACCCGCGGGAGGGTCTTGTTCAGCCCCTCGGTGGGATCCGACAAGACGATCGGCCTACCGTCGGTAGGGGCGACCGGCAACCCGGTGATGGTGCTCAGGCGCAGTGTGCTGACCTCAGTGGTGCCTACTGCGTCATCGAGCCAGACGACCGCTACTTTGGCTGCCGGCACGATGACCTCGTAGTCGACACCAGACGACAAGGTAAGCCCGGGAGCTCCAGACAACGTGATCTCGTCTCCGGCTACGTTGACAGAGAGGACCGTGTACGTCCCCTGTTCCACCACCGGGAGAGTATCCCCAGAGTAGATGACTACGGTGTCTCCGGCAATCACTCCGTCAGCGTTGAAGTCGCGTCCCGAGAGGTCTTGCAGCACGTCGCCAGCTCCAACAATGGCTCCAATGCCGTCGTTGGTGGTCTGCCCCGGACGCGCGCCGTACATGAATGAAATGTCCGGCGAGGAGAAGTTGCTGGGAGAGGTGACGGACAGTACCTGGGCTACAGAGACAGCTCCCGCCTCGTCCACCTGCATGAAATACAGGTCAGGCTGGCCGGCGTTGTCGTTGATCGTGAGGATGTCCGTGAAGCCAGTCAGCTCGGTGGTCAGCTCGAACTCGAGCGTAGTGCCTGCTCCGGAGATCGTGCTCTCCGCCACCAGCACGCCGCCAGTGTTGTCGATCTGCAGGTGCCGGAGATTGCCGGGGAAGTCCAGGAAGAAAACGTTGAGGTTCTCCTGCAGCGTGACGCTGACTCGAAGGTTCGTGGCGTTGATCTCCGACGAGATCTTCACAGCGGCCTGCAAGATGTTCCCTAGGGAGTCGTGGCTTTGGTAGTACACGCCGTCTGTGCGCTTGAACACCAGATGCAAGTCCCCACTGCCCCGGGAGCGTGCCATGGCCGGATGACGCCCGGGGTCCGCGGCGATAGAGGTAGGGATAAGCGGAGACTCGCCGTTCCGCAGGACTACACCGGTGGGCTGCAGGGACACAGGGTCCAGGAGCTCGGCGGACTCCACCTGGATGACCGGCCGCAAGAATGTGAAGACGTCTTCACGGATGTCGATCAGTTCGACAACGAAGGCCCCGTCGGTCTCCAGGTTGGCGAGAGGCACGGTGCCCCCAGCCGCCGGGTACGGGTTTGTGACGGCAGTGGTCTGCAGGTCCAGCTCGTACTCGAGGCCCGATGGCGCCAGCGTCAGGGACAGGGTGTACCTCAAGTTTGGTAGCAGGTTCACTACCGGGTTACCTGGGTAGGGCAACCCCTCGAAAAACCCTCCCGTCACAGAGACGCGCCGGAACCCAAAATCGAGCCTCTCTACGATCCCACGGTCGACGTTGGTGCTGATAACAGTCGGCGCACTCTGTACCGTTGTTGTCTTGTTCTCCAGGACGTCTGCCTCGATGTAGACATCGGCGTGCCCGCCGCGGTCCGGAATGGTCACCGTGTGCTGTGGGGGTCCGGGCAGAAGAACAGTCAGGCCGGCCCGCTCCATCTCCGGGTCGTTGAACCCGATCGGGACGATCGCCAGGATGTAGGGGAACCGGTCAAGCAACGTAGTGATGACGCTACGGTCGTTGACAATGTTGCGCACCGTGACAGCGGTCTGCGCACGGTTGTAGTACTCCGTGTTGGTCTCGGTAGAGATCCCGCCCTCGAAGACCTCTGGGTTCGTCACACGGATCGATCCAGGGATCTGCACCTCGGCCGAAACGATCGTACCGGCCGGGATGTTGTAACTGCTGCCGGGGGCTTCCGCTGTAACCGGCACGTCGAAGAAGTACGAAGACCCGGACACATTCACAGACATGGAGGCGGACGAGATAGCCGTGTCCGCATCCGCCAGGAAGCGGAGGCCGGAGGCCGCCAAGAACGCGGCACCAACGACCACTGTAGAGTTCTGGGACGTGGCGAAGAAGACCCTCACGTAGCCTGTCGAGAAATTTCCCGACCGCCTTGATAGAAAGATGTTCGCGATGAGGGCGTCCAGATCCTCGTCGCTCATGGTGTCGAAGTTCAGCAGACTCTGGAGAGTGCGTACGACTTCGATTTCGTCGCGAAGGGGCTGCAGGATGAGCACCAGAGGCTTGATGAAAAAGTCTCTGAACGCAGAGCCCTCACGAAGCTCAAACGAGCTGTCGTACTCCTTGACCTTCTCGGTCAAGTACTCTTCGATGTCCAGCGGAACAACGGGATCAGCCATGGGTTGTCCTACAGCAGCACGTCCGCTGCCCCTCCTGCCTCAGAGATCACTCGAGCAATGATAAGCCATTCTTGTGCACCGAAGTCATAGTTTGCGTCCAGGAGAAGGAAAGACTTCAGTCTCTCTTCGGGGGGTAAGATCTGAGACGTCTGGCTCTCTTGGATCTGCCTCTCCGTAGTCGATATGGCGACCCCGATCTCGCCGCGCCGGAACATCAGAATGGACTCCCCCACAGTCTTCGAAGCGATCTGGTTCAGGGCCCCTCCAGTGTCCGGGGAGAGCACGTCCCTACCGGGAGTGCGGAGCAGTACGAGCACGCACAGCTGCACTAGTGCGTAGATGCTGCGCTTCGCAAAGGGTGTCCTAGTCGAGGTAAAGGTAATCCCCCTGACTCCGGTCGGGAGACCACCAAGGTCGGAGTAGTTGGCGTCCTCAGATACCCCCTCTACTTGGATGACCGGGTAGTCGCTCAACTGCACCCCTCCGTGCGGCTGATAGTCCCTACTTCTTCGATGTAGCGGCTTAGCCTTTTCAGCTTATTGTCGGTGATGTCACGGATGCGCCTGTTGATGAAGTCCTTAATGTTGATCTGAGCGTAGGCCCGAACTTGGAGGATCTCCTGCATCTCGGTAAGCATGGTGCTGAGCCTCTTACGACTGAACCTAGAGGAAATCTTGCAACCACCCAAGGCTAGGCTGATCCCACTTACAGCACCCTCAAGGGCCAAAGCGACCTCCTGGATGGCGTAGCCGATGCGGGCTGCCTTCGAGATGTTCTCGTCGAACACGGTGGTCAGGTCACCCGTCAATATAGCATCCAGAAGTCTATCAAGACCAAGATCACGAATGTCCTGCACCGCAGACATGACGAAAGACTTGTCCGTGTCCGTGACGTCTATCGCATACCCATTGAGGGACGCCTGCAGCGTCTCTGACTTCGTGAACTCTGAAGGCAAAGACGCGGACAAGCTCGCGTACAGGGAGCCCACCTGCGATGACGAGGTCGGGGAGGTCAGCCTTCTCTCCGCAAGCCGGGCAAAGGACCTAAGCTGGTCAGGCAGGGCCGAGTCAAACGCCGGCACGGAAGACATCGCCGTCTGTGACCCCTCGAAGAGCGTGCGCTCATCCGACGTTCGTACCAGAAGGGCGTCCTCGATGGAGGCTTTCTGGCGCACCAGCGACTGCAAGAGAGTCAGTGCGATCGTAAGCTGCAGGACGATCTCCCTGGTAGCCTCGATAGACTTGAGCTCCGCACTCTCCAAGCTAGGGTCAAGCAGGGTGTCGATGCGTCCTATTGCCACTTCGATCAGCCCCTGTGCCCCAGAAATGGTCCCGCACTCGGAGAACTGGTTGCCGAACTCGGCTATGAAGTTCGTCTGGTAGTTCAGCATGTTCTGCTTTGCCGTCGACAGCGAGGTGCCGGTTTGCTCCAGGGCGTCGGCCGCGGACAGGGCCCTACGTACTAGATCCAGGTACTCGGTGGGGGAAAACTGCGAGGCATCGTAGATAGACTCCTGGGCCAAGAACCGGATGACCGCCTCGAAGTCGTTCTCCGTCGCGTCTACGAGCTTGTCCGGGTTCTCTCCCGAGGCTACCGCGGTGCAAGCAATTGTGAGCTGCCTCGAGATCTCCTCGAGCTGGGAACGTGCCGTTTCCAGGTTCGCAAGAGATGTCTGAGCGTAGTACTCCGGCGGGATCACGTCGTGCATGAGCTTGATCAGCCCCACCACTTCAGTGGCCTCGTTGATAGCCTCGGCTCTGGTCACGTTGACCGTGGACATGTTGTCGTACGAGATGCGAGGAAGCACGAAAGCGTTCAGGGGGTCTGCCAAGAGCGCTGCGTGAAAGTTGTTCGCCGCTTCCTGGGTACGCACCGACAGGTCATCCGTGTTGGCTGAGATCTCAGCCTCGGACAGCCCCGCGACACCGGCTGTGTTGGACAGGCTCACCTCGAGGTTGTCCCTCAGCGCTGCACGTAGCTCGGTCTCGGAGTACCCCCCTTTGCTGGAGAACTGCCCAAGCGAGTTCTTGAAGGCTGGAAGAAGGCGACTGGTCAGGCCCTCGAGCACGCTGGACTGCCGGTCCACGTTCACCTTGAAGCTGCTCAGGACATCTAGTCGCTTCTGCGACCGAGCCTTCTCGGCGACGAGGGCCTCCTGTACGACTTCGAACGCGGTGTTAGCCACTGTGCCGCTCAATCTTCTGTTCGATGCTCTTGCGGATGCGTGACACGGTAGCGTCGCTTACGCCCATGATCCCTGCGATCTCGCTCGCGGTCTTCTTGGGCTTGCCGTACTTTCCAGTCAAGTACTCGAAGACGAGCTTCTCTCTGGAGTCGAGCTCGTAGTAGATGAAGTCAACAAGGTCGCGACGCTTCTCGTCTTCGGATGTGCCCGGCAGCGAGTAGTCAGCAAGAACGTCGCCGGAGTACAGAAGATCCTTTCGAAGAGAATTCTCCATCAGGTTGACGTCTTTGAGAGACCAGCCCAGCCGGTCAGACATCTCCGATGCCGTCGGCTCCCTGTCGAGCTCCCCCTCCAAGTACGACTTCACGTTCTGGAAGGTACCGATCTTCTGCGTTCGGTGCTCGGGGATCCTCGCGACGTTCTGGTTCGACGAGACCACCCGGCTCAACCTCTTCATGTTGTTGAAGACGTGCGTCCCGAGAGAAGCCGGCATCTGGGGGTCGTACGAGTTGAATGCCGTGACCGCTAGGATCTCGGCGTTGTCTGTAAGGATCCTGTCCGAGATACCGGATCCCGACCACTTCCGAACAGCGGAGCGGATCATGGGTCGGAACGACGTCAGGAGGTCACCGAGCTTGTTCGGGTCGCGGTCCTGCTTCCACTCGGACCACACGTCCCCTTCCGGGCCGCTGCCCAGCTTGGCGAACTCGAGCTCTTCCAGGAGGTCGCTCATCCTCGGAACCCCTTGGTCTTCGACATGATGGTCACGTACTGACGCACAGCTTCCACCTGGCTCTTCAAGAACGGGCTGAACGGATCGATGATAGCATCATCCGCGACAGCTTTCTGAGACTTCACGGGAATTCCCAGGCCAAGGCCCTCGGTGAGGTCTTCCATGAAGGGCCCCGAACCACGGTCAGGGAGAGCATCGGATGGTTCTTTAGCTAGTCCGAGGAAATCCTTTAGACACTGAGACGCCGTAGTTATCGGCCTCTTCGTGAGAGTGTCCGCAAACGCCACCCGGTCATCGGCCTGCAGGTACCTCAAGTAGATGATGTTGGCCGCCAAGACCTGGTTGTCTACATGCCCACCCTCATCGACGCTTCGGGGTATCAGCGAAAGGGAAGACCCAACGGCATCTCCCAACAGGGGTTTGTACACCTCGTCGGCAATGCTGGTTGGGCGGTACAGATAGCTCAACCAGTCCGGCTGGTCAGGGAACTTGTCGACCGGGTCGAACCCATCGACAAGAATGTCGGCTCGGTCCTTGCTCAGGACCGACTCCCTGTCTGCAGATACCTGGCGAACGGCTCTCTTCACGCTCTCTGCGGTAGGAACGACTGCCTTGTCGATCTCGGCTTGCCCTACCTTGATAAGCGCCTCCTCCAGCATGGACAGTTCATCGCTGGTCCCGATGCTGACTCCCGGGAGCAGGGAGAGCTCTCTGACCATGCCCAAGGAGAAAGTCGTTGTTGCTGCCCCCTGAGCCTGCAGACTGTGGTTGAGGGACACCAACTCTCCAGAGAAGATCGCGGTCTTGGAGAAGACCAGGGCCGGAAACCCCAGGACCAGATTGGGGTTGTACGGCCCGCTAACCCCGTTGATGGATCGTGGGGCCGACCTCTGCACCTCCAGCTTGTACTGTGCAATGTACGACATGTACTGGTGGACATCCGCATTCGCCGAGGTAGTGACCTTGTGCTTCTCCCGGGCTTTCTTCAGGAACTCCTGAAGTTCCTGAAGCTCTGCGAAGACAGCAGTGGACGCCGCCTTTTCTTGTCCCAGTGCGCCGGCACGGTCCTTAGGGTCGACGTACAGGGAGGCATATTCCGCGAACCCCATCTCCTCGAACGCCGGCACCACCCCAGTGATGTTTTCGTCGATGCTGCCTCCAGGGTCGGATATAAGAGTCTCGTACCTCTTTACCTGGACTGCGCTCTTGTCCTCTGTCTTGAGCAGATCCTCCGTTAAGACAGCCGTCGATGCGACGTCGTTAGAGGTTAGGCCTTCCCGGTCCAGGGCCGTCTCGAGTGCGTACGGGGCGTAGTAGCTGAGAGAAGAGAAGTCATTCACCGCGGGGTCAAGGCCAGGGAGCCCCTGAACCCGTAAGCGCAGCCTAGTAGGCTCCTGCAGAAACGCCCGAGAAGCGTTGAACCTGTCGAACTGGCACGGAAAAACGAGATTGCATGTCGGGGGCGGGAGGAAGAAGGTCTTGGGCTTGAAGACCACGTCCCGCTGAACATGCGTGACATCGAACACGCGCCCCTTGCCTTGAGCCTTGCTCAAGGCCGTCAGTGTCGTTCTGTCTGCCGCGGACAGCTGACTCGCAGAGGCGATCGTTTCTCCAAAATCGGGAAGAGAAGTAATCGAGGATCGGGTAGACCTGAACCCGCCCTCCGAGGATCCTGCCTTAACGGCCACAGGGCGGAAGAAGTCTAAGGCACCCCCCGTACCTTCCGGGGGCTTAGTGTTGCGGAGCGTGTACGGAGGGGCAATAAGAGGTACCCAGTCGTAGTACACGAGCTGAAGGAACGTAGTCACAATCGAGGCCATAGTAGCGAACCCAGAAAGCTGCCCGGAGAACTTCTGCAGCAACACCTGCATGTCCAGGCTAGTGTCTACTAGCTTCTCGATGGCCGTGTCCGGGAGCATCGCTACTCTCTCGCCCAGGCGAAGGTTGACGTAGGCCCTCTCAATCTGAGAGTTGATCCTGGGGGAAAGCACGTTCCCGTTCTGGTTGTCGTTCATGTTGGCCATCAAGGATAGGGCGTTCATGATGGCGACCTGTACGCTACGGTTGTCCTTGGTCAAGGCCTGAACTACGTAGTCCCCGAACACCTGCGGCGTAGCGATGGGGATGGCCGTCATCACTCGAGGTTCGTTTAAGGGACCTCCAGAGACAAACGTAGCGATCTCGTTGCCGCCCACAGAAGCCGGCGCCAGCTTCTCGATAAAGTACTGATAGATCGTCTCCCAGTAGTTGGTGAGCCCAACGCACTGCATGACAAAGCCCTTGGAGCCAGTGTCCTCGTGCAGGGAGTATGCAACGTACTCTCCCTCGAAGAGGAGCTCATACGGCTCCTCCACAGACTTCTTCACCACGACGTGGACCGGCGTTCTCGGCTGTATCGAAGTAGCCAGCGGTCCCGGCGGGATCTCGATGGCTGCCGAGACATGACTGTTCGGGCTGCCATTGACGGTGGCGCTGCGCACGGGCACGCGCAAGCCCGCGACGTACAGCTTCATGTGCAGTCTTCGGGCGTGGGGAGTGCCGGTCACTGGGTCCTACTCTCTTAGGTGAGGTTGCTCAGCTTCTCGCCCCGCACGATAGCAACCTTGTCTTTCTCAAGCACCGCTTTCCGCAGCCGAGTGGCTCGCAGCATCCCTAGCTGAGAAAGAGTCCAAGTTGCAGTAATCGGATTGAGGACGTTGTCCTTGAGGTTGTTCGTCTCTCTGGTAATGAAGAACAAGAAGCTAAAAGGAATGTTCATAGGGTTGCTGGCGTCTTCCGTCATCTGGAAGTTCAGCAGGTACCCTTCTCGTACAACATCCTCGTACGTCAGGATGGCTCGAGCGTTGTTCTCTACGCACTTGGTGCCGCGCAACTTAGTCTCGTAGAGCTCCTGAAACCTACCTCGCCAGTTGAACCTAGTGTCATCAGAGATATCCTGCCCATTGAACAGGACTCCTCCGTAGGTATAGATGTGTGGATTGCGATCAAAGAAATAGATGAGGTCTTGGTCAAAGGTCTGAAAGAGCTGGTACTTCTCCTGGCTAGCCTCGCTTGCACTTGCAAGAACGAACCTGTTCGTCGTAGCCCACGGTTGCTGCCTCTGCACAAAGGACTGGATAGTGATGGTGGCCTGAACAGGCGCCTTCTCGAGAAGCCCGATAGTCCTGGCAGAGTCAGCGTAATCCTCTTCCTTTGAAGCGGCAGGCACAATGGTGGACGCCGCCCCGAGTGAGGTATTTTTTACAAACGCGTCGTTGTCCTCGGGCCGGTAACGTACCAGGGTCTGGTTAGGGAGATTGACGAAGTAATTCCCATGCGCTGCCTCATTGCTGGCGATGCTGCGCTGTGCCCCCTTATCACTTAATCCTCTGATGTCAGCAAAAGCAGACTTACGAGAAGTCCCAACCCCGGCGATAGTCTGGCCACGCTGCTCGATGCCGCGCTGCTTGACGACCTTCGCAGTCATCTCGGGCAGGCTCGTGCGGCCCTCAGGTGCGCGGCGTTCAAGCGTAACAGTGGCCATGACTGCCCTCTCTTACTTGTTCTTCTCGAGCCAGGTCTGTAGCGCCGTCACGGCTCTCTCCAGGTTACTCATCGTCCGCGACATCTCGGCCGCCCCGATCGCTCCTCCGACAGATCCAGAGGGTGCACCGCGGCCAAGCCCTTGCTTCACGCCGTGGGCCGACATCGTCAGCACGGCCAGCTTGTTCGCCTCTTGTGCCGAAAGTATCTTGTCGGCTCCAGCAGCAGCTATAAGTTCGTCCCGTCTCAGCCCCTGGTTATCCTTGGTGACTTCGCTAAACGCACTTACAGCTACGCCAGGGCCTGACCCTATCATCCCCATGATCTCTCTGTAGTCGCGACCCATGGGACCAAACGGTGTGTCGGCCAAGTCGGGATCTAGCAGAAGCTTGCTCGTGGCTCGCCGCAACGCTACCGCCGGATCCCTACTTACGTCTTCTCGATCGAGGAACCGGCGCGATTTCTTGAAACCACCAAGGTACTGGATGCCCGCCTGTGTCATGGAGGCGCTGACGGCTACGTCGCCATACTTGCCGACCTCTCCCATGAGAGTACCCATCGTGGGGGCAAACACCCCCCCGAACCTTTGGCTTATCCAGTTTCCTACTTTCCCTCCCATGGAACCGCCAATGCGCTTTCCTCTCTGAGCGGGGTCGAACATGCTGCCCACGATTTTTCTGTAAGCGTTCTCATCCCCATCCCCCATGCCCGCAGACTCAGCAAGCATGCGGTCGCGAAGCTCGAGCGCTTCTTTAGACTTTGGATCCTTGATGATCGTACCGAACTCGGGCGCGTACTTCAGCAGAGCTTGGGACATCCCCTCTTGGTCCGTTACTTCCATACCCCCAAGCCCGTAGATCAAGGCGTTGGCTGCGCTGTCAGCATCTTCAAGGTATTTGTCGATCACACCCTGGGCCGACATATTCGCGCCCATCTCCGCCAAGTCAGCAACCATGGTGTTTTTACCAGGCATACTCCCAGCAAGGATGTCCCCCGTGATGCGCATCGCGGGGGCACCTACACCGTAAATGCGGTCGTACACAGCGTTGTACATGCCGGCGCCGCCGCTGTAGACCGTCCTTCCCATAGCGGCCACCGTTTCGACCGTATCCCGAGCGCTGAACTGCCCGCCCGTGAAGCCCTTCCAGTTGTACGCATACGCTCCAGCCTTGTCGGCTACGGCCCCCAAAGAACTCATGATACCGCCTCGGGCCGATGCTCCCAGCATCCCCCCCCGACCGACCAGCCCACCCACGTAACCAAAGTCTGCCTGCGCCGAGAGGGCCGCTTGCTCCATCAGAGCTTCCTGACGGGCAGCCATGGTCTCGGGCTTCAGCGTCCCTACGATAGCTCGGGCCACGTCCGGGTTCGTGCCCAGGACAGAGGCCGCTCCCACCAGCATGCTCTCGGTGACCGGGCCCTTAGGGTTGATGTGCCGAGCTAGCGCCTGCCACGTTGACGCCTGTGCAAGGGCTACTTCCTCGGGAGACGCCTGCGAGGCCACCCGCTGACGGTTGCCTGCGAACTCCAGCAGTGTCCCCATCGGGTTGGCACCGGAGAACACGTTGCCCATGGCCTGATGGAACGCCATTCCAGGCTCCACCGTGAACTTGCTCGGGTCCAGAGTCCCAGTCTCGGAGTCGTACGCCCCCAGCAACGTGGCGCGCCCAAGAGGCCCCTCGAGGAACCCAAGCCCAGACATGGTCATGGCCTGTGCAGCCCGGGCGCGCCCACCAAGCTGCGTGATGGACTCCATGTCTACGGTCTTGTCTCTCAGGCCTAAGGTCACACCCTCGAAGTGAGCTCGAGTAGCGGACGCTCCATACTGCGCAGACATGCCGAGGTTGCCTACAGTCATGCCAGCCCCGGCCTGAGACAGGGCGATGGCCTCTGCGTTCGTGATGCCAGTAAGGGCGGCGGTGGTGCGGGACATCCGGAGGGCCCCTACCGAACTTTCGATGGACCCGAACCCAGAAGACTGCATGCTGGCAATGCTCTGCACAGCGTCGTTCAGCTCTACGTGCATCTCTTGTGCGATGCTCTTGGCGCCCCGCATCAAGCTGCGGAACTTGGTGCTGAACTCCTCCGCTGATCCAACCTGGCCGAAGGCCCCTTGCTCCAGCCCCGTGCGCAGTACTCCAGCAGCCTCAACACCGGAGAGCCCAGAGGATGCCTGGGCGCCCGAAAAGCTGTCGAGGTAGTCCTGGCCTTTGCCGATACCGAAACGGGCGCCTCCGGACGAAAGGGCCTGTCCGGCCATGTACCTGCCGACGAAGGGGTCCATGACGGCGTCAGTTGCGGCCCCTGCCGCCGCTGCTCCAACAAGGCCCACAGCCATACCGGCAGCGCCGGCTCCTAGGTATGCTCCCCAGGACATCCCCGAAACAGCGGCGGCAGCCGTTGGCGCACCGGTAGCCGCCCACCCCGCACTCATACCCACACCAAAGCCAACCTGAGAGGCGACGACGTTCGGGACAGCCAGCCCAAGTCGATAGGAAGCGTCGGCGGTACTGTTGAAGATACTGTCCCGGTGAAGCTTTCCCCACTCCTCGACGTCGTACGAGCGCGGAGCCGTAAGTCCTGGCACCAGCCCACTGAGTATCGAGGCCGGCCGTCCGCCCAGGTCTTGCGTCGGGGTGGGCTGGAACATGACCGCGTTGATCAGCGCACCGGCGTCCCGGCTCATGGAGTTGAACCCGGCCCCGAACGCCCCGGCCGTCTGGTTCAAGCTGTAGGACGTACCGGCGAGCTCCAGCCCGATCTGCTGCTTGACCTGGGCGAGCTGGCTACGCAGTCCTTCTGGGTCAAGGACTACATCGAGCTCGAGGCGTTCGGTGGTGGTGTCTCCGGAGGCCACAGCTACCTTCCATCTGCCCTACTGAAGCGGAACCCTACACCACGTAGGGACTTCAGCGTCTGCATGGAGCCGTCGTAGAAGTCCTGGCGCTCCTTGGCGAAGTGCGGGAACATCAGCTCGGCTGTCTCGACAGCTAGCTTGTTGGCCCTATCCAGATCGCCCACCGCAGCGGCAGCCTGAAGCTGGGCCTGGTTGAACCTGACCCACTGCTGCTTATCCCACAGGTAGTACGCACACCACTGCTGGATGGGATCGAGGTTCTCGATCTCATCCCAGGAAGCCCTCTCCAGCAGAAGAGAGAACTTCCACCAGACTAGATGTGCGAGCGGGCTTTTCCCAGGCGATCCTTCAGCTTCTGCACGGTCTCCTTCGTCGTCTTGTCGGGAAAGAGCATGGACACTGCCGTGAGGAACTTGTGGTACTCCCGGACAATGGCGCTGAACAGTGCGGCATCCAGGTCCTCCAGCTCCGCCATCCGGAGATCCCACCGGGAGGTCATCGGCGTGCCGTTGAGACCTAGAAGGCCTTGGGCCAGGCGCCTGATCTCGATGAACTCCGCTACGGCGTGGGGGAACGGGGTGATCCACTTGCTGTCAGGGTCATCCGGGTTCTCGAGACGACCACGTCGGAACTGATCCACGTCCTTGCCGATCTCGGTAAGGTCGGACTTCTTCAGGCTGCGCACCGAGACGGAGTACGCGCCGTCGAGGATAGGCAGCTCCCGCATGACGTAGCCGTCGAGGATGAGCGCCCCCACGTCCAGATCGTCAGCCATCTCCAGGACCTCGAGGTCAAACGAACTGATGGGGGGCTGTTCCGTCTTGGGGGGAGACTCGGTGTTGGCGGTCGCGCCTACGAAGCTGTTCAGCTCCCCCATGGCCGCTTCAAGGCTCTCGGGGGTGCCTGCCGGTTGTGCGGGCTCTTGCCCTTGTACCAAGGTCATGTTCTTGACAGCTCCCGCGGCCCGTTCGGCGGTAGCACGTAGGTGCTCCCTTGCCTGCTCCTCCCGAACGAACTGCGCCAGTTCTGCGGGGGAATGGTTCGGAACGGGGCCAACCATGCGGGTAGGAACCCGGGGAGGCGGCGGCGCCACTGATGGTCGGCCACCCCCAAGGCTTCCCGTGGGTTGCACAAGTCTTACCGACTTGGCAGCGTAATCCTCAGACATGTCTTCCTTCCTCAGCTCAGCTTGTCTTAGTACAGAAAAGGCGCCCTAGCTGGAGCGTAGTTCCGGCTACGGGCACCTCCTCTGTTCAGGGCTCAGAACGCGCTGTTGACCTGCTCGTCAGCAACAGTCCCTTGCAGGTTCACCGGAACGACCTTGTCGAACTGGAGGTTGGTGGCCTCCGCAACCAGGACGCTCGAGGCGTTGATGTTCATGTTGTGCGAGTTGATCATGCACTTCTCGAGGTAGCTCGCTGCCACCAGCTGGTCGCAGTTGTTCTTGAACATGATCAGGAGACCGATCGGAAGGTGGAACAGATCGGAAGCCAGGTTCAGGAACATGTGATCCTGCCCGGGGAGCTCCACGATCTTCTTGACGTCGCGGGCGTTGTTCCCGAAGCGAACCTCTCCGATAGGACCGTTGGTCGGGGCGGAGGCCCCCGGAAAGGGCAGGTAGTAGTTGTACATGACCTTCAGCAGGGAAGGCCCGTCGATCAGCACGCGGCTCAGCGAGCAGTTGTTGATGACCCGGCCCGGGATGAAGTACCGCCGGTCCGAGCCGATCTCGAAGATCGTCTGGAGCTGCTTGTTCTGCGCCAGGGCGAAGTTCTCCACGACACCGATCGGATGAGCGATGTCATCGAGCTGTGACGGGGGCACTCCGGGCCGCTGCTGCGCCGTGAACTTGGTAGACAGTTTCGGAGGCCCCGCAGCGAGCAACACGGATCCAGCCCGGACGAACGACCCGTAGTCGTCGATCGAGGGCTGGACATGCTGCTCCTGGAACTTCCACTGGGAGACCTTGGGGACAGTCAGGTTCGGCATGTTCGCTCCTTAGAAGTCGGCTTCCGGTCAGACCTGGATCCGAACCCGGATGAAGTTCGCCGGCACCGGCACCTCGATGTCGACCACGACGTTCAGCGTGTCCAGCGCCACATCGTCTTGAGTGACGCTGATGAGTCTGCCGGACAGGATGACAGGACCGATGTTCGTCTGCTGCTTCAGCCGAGAGAAGAGACCTTCGATGACGACCTTGACAGTGTCGATCAGCTCCGGCGTGATGTTGTACTTCCCGGTGTACGGGTCCAGCTCCTGCCGGAACAGCTTCGAGACGAAGTCGACCGTCTTGACCACGGACAGCTCGTTCTTGAGGATCGACGAGATGTCCGTAGTGCGCTGCTGCCGGATGTACGGGGACGCCGTCTCGACGACCTGCTCCCCGATGAACACTCCGTTCGCCGAGAGGATCTTGAGCTGCGTCTCGTTGAAGTACCGGTTCGAGTGCCGGAGTCCCGTGAACCCAGCGACCGACAGGTTGGTCAACGGCTGCTGGGGCTTCTGCCCCGCCACGAGACCGGCCACGCCAGCCGAGAAGAAGTACCCAGGAACCAGGATCAGGGTGTCGTTGAAGGACACCTCGACCTCGTCAGGCCAGATCAACACGATGCGGCGCTCCGCGAAGCTCTGAGCGTACGCCCCAATGAACTCGGCCTGCTCGGTCTTGCTCATGACTCCGCTGAGCGCGGTGTACCCCGCACTCACGAGGTTGACCAGCCCGGGCCAGTTGACTGAGCCGGGCTCGTTGATGAGCAGCTTGGTGGGGCTCAAGATCTGCTGGATCAGGAGCTCCCGGATGACGCCTCCGTCATCGTAGATGACGAAGTCCCCAGGCACCACGTAGTCCGCGTAGTCGAAGCCAACGACGCCTGTGGTGTCGTCGAACTCCTTCTCTCCCAAGGAGTTCGTGAAGGCCCCGGTGTGGGCATCCGACGTCGAGATCTTGGTCTCGCGCAGCAGCAGCTCCCGGTTCAGGAGGGCGATACGCTCCCGCTTGTTCTCCGGGAGGCTCGAGGTCACGACGTGCGGCTCGTAGAGCTGCAGGACTGCAGTGTCCTGACTCAGCGGGACCAGGCAGTAGCCGTCCTCCGACTCCAGGAACTCGAGAGCGCGGGTGTGCTCCGCGACCGTGTCTGCATCAACCGCGCAGACGTAGACCTTCGACTCACCGGCGTTCAGCCGGCATTTGTCGACAGCGAAGCCGAGCTCATTGCGGGGATCGATGGGCCCCACCAAGGACGCGATGCTGTCGTCGTCCGTGATGGTGATGAGCTGGTCGTTGAGATCCGAGCGGGTCGCCTCGTACGAGATGAGCAGCGTGCCCCACGCCTTGCGCACCTCGACGATGTCGTACTGGATGTTCCCCTCGATAACGGCTCCGCCGTAGCTGGTGACGAGTACGTTCTGGCTCGTCACGCCCGTGATGTCGTAGGCGTTGCCGCTAAGGCTGCCAGAGGTGATCCGAAGCTCGACTGCGGTGATGTCACCGGTGGCTGGGGCCACTCCGGCTGAGATGAACTTCCCGCTAAGGTCCGTGAAGAGGGAAGTGCCGGCGAAAGATCCGGTGGTCCCTCCGGACACCAGCGTGCGCTCGATTTCAGCATCCTTCTCGATGCGGAACTTGTCGGCCGGCAGCACCGGTGGCGTGACGTTGATGTAGGACGCGTCGAGGTCAAACACCCCAAGAGCGTTCTGGACCTTGGCCGTGACCGTGAGCAGGTCGACAGTGGCGTTGAGCTTGAGCTCAGGGTAGAAGTTCTCGAAGTCGGCAGCTACGTTCGCTCCTCCAGTACTGGGGCGCGCGTCATAAGTTCCACCGTCGAGGTCTTCCTCGAGCTGCTTGGCGATACCGATGAGAATGGGGGGTAGCGGCGGGTCCTCGAGGAGCACAGCAGTCGTCACGAACTCCTGCTCGACCTCGGTGCCGGGGCGCTGTCCGGGAGTTGTCATCCTGTCCTGCCTTCCTCCGGATCAGGGCCCTAAGAACCCTGTACCGCGAACTCTTCCAACTGTTGCGTGCTGGCCCGTCGGCGCAGCCACTTGCCTTGTACGTAGACCTGCACGACTACAGGGACGCTGACGATCTCGGTGCTGGCTTTGGAGACTAGAATAGACTCCTCGCCGATGGACACCGTCTGCAGGTCCCACAATCCTCGCTTCCGCAACTCGTTGCGGAAGACTTCCAGGGAAAAGAATACCGTATGAGCTAGATCCTCCGCTACCAAACCTTCCTTGCTCACGCAATGAAGGATGGCCCCCCCGGTCACCAGGTCCATGTAGGTCTTGGCTGCCGAGAGCCCGAAATGGCCGAAGTTCTTGTCCACAGAGGCGTTGACCCAGCGGAGCTGCTTACGGTCCAGCACGACGGCCGGGCGGTCCCCGACGGACTCCAGGTTGAAGGCGTGCTTGTCGTGCAGCTTGATCTTCGTGTCGCGCTCATTCCCGGGGTCGTAGGCGAACTGAGGGTGATTGGTGAAGTACTCCTGCAGCCAGCCAAGGATGATCTCCTTGACGGCAAGGGGGTAAGTCTGGGGAACGCGGGAAGGTTGGCCAGTCATCTGGTTTCCCTCCGTAGTGCCTTCACCTTCAGGAACTCCTTCACGTACTCCCGAGATAAGGATCGAACCTTATCTGATACTACATTCCTAAGCTCGTCTTCGTCACGCTCGTTACGAAACTCGGACTCAGAGACCCTGCTGGTCAAGGACAGCCTCGGCATCAGGGGATTGTCGTTCAAGACGTCCCCTGCCCTGGCAGTCCGCAAGGCTGGCTCCGTGGGCCCCTCCTCCGCGCTCTGGGGGTCTCCCCTAGGGGACCCGGCGGGGGGATCCTCGCCCTGGGAGAAATCCTCTAGGGCAAACGCCTTCTCGAAGGCCTCCTTAGACTTGACATCCCTGACTACGAGCCGGATCCGGTTCGAGAAGATCTCCCCGTAGATGTCGAGCTCGTCTGGGTTGTCCAAGAAGACCCCAGCCAAGAGAGAAGTACGCACCTCCCTGACGAAGAGGTCGCGCATGTTTCGGAGCACCTCGAGGGAGGGTACTTCGTCCTGTCCGGCCCGGTACTGGAACCGAATGTTCAACAGAACCCGATCTTCCGCAGCAAGGAAGCTGTCTTGGCCTGCGGGAACTGGGGATCCAGCCCTGGCGGCCCAAGCATCTGATACGCCGTCTGCACTCCCTCGGTGTAGGGGCGCACCTTCAAGGCGTCCGAGTAGCTCCTTCTGGCCTTGCTGGTCTGCTTAACCCCGCTATCCGAGGGCTTGGACTGATCCTTGAGGGGCTTCGACACCATCTTGAAGTTGGTTTGGGCGGCCGACGTGCTCGCAGCAGACCCGGGCGCCGTATTTGCCTCAGCCGCTTTGGCGAGAGGCGTGTTGGTCACCCGGTTGCGCCGGACGTGCTTCGTGGGGCCTGCCTCGTAAGGGCCTGTGGTTCGCTTGAGATCCTGATCCGCGTTGATGTCATCAGGGCCATTGGGAATGTCCCCGTAGCCAGCGCCAGCACTTGCGGGAGGGGCCGCCAGCCCGACCTTGACCAGCAGAGCGGCCGTCTTCTTCTTCTGCTCGAGCTTCCCCATGGCGCGCCTCACGTCCTTCTCTTTCTGGTACTGGCCGTAGTCTTCATCCGGCATGTACCCCTGGTCGTAGGTATCGATCGCGTTCTGTGCGGACCCCACGTTCGTACCCTTGACGGACTCGAAGCCTCCATGAACGAAGGTCTCTGGATGAGGCAGCTTACCGGCCTGGAGCATGTCGTGGGGCATGAGCTCGTCCACAGCCCCATCAAGGCCCTGAACTCCCCCATCCTTGGCCCCGGCGGTCAGCCCCGGCAAGAAAGACTTGAGGAGGAAGTTGGGCCCAGAGAGCTTTCCGAACGTCTTCTCGAGTAGCTTAGACACTTTGACGACGTGAGCGTCTGCAGTGCCTCGCCGTGGGATACCCCGGTCGGAGAGCTCGTCGTCCTTGAACGTTTCGTCCCACCGACCCTTGAAGAGATCCTTCTCGTCGCGCCCGTAGAGCTTGGCCGAAAAGCTCTCGATGCTCTCCCCAGACTCCCGGTGCTTGGCGGAGGGTCCTCGATACCCGAGCTCGCTGTGCGCCGCGCCGCCTCCAAGGGCCTTGGCAAGAAGGTCTCCTCCGGTAGGTGTTCCAGGCATCAGCGCTTGATCCCCTCGAACTCCGTCTTGTGGGACAGAAGTTCACGGTACTCTGGCTCTTCGAACAAGGACTCATCAACTGGGACCATGTACTCCACATCGCTGCGATTGATCTCGGAAAACCGACAGATCTGGCGCACCGGGATGCGCAGCCTCTTGGTGCAATGTACCCGGTCCACCTTCCACCGCCGGTTGGTGTCTTCTACGACCATGTCCCCAGGGGACAGGAGCGGGTAGTTCGTGGTCCAGCCATCAGTCTCGGACGGCTGGCCTTCCCCCCAGTTCACTACCTGCATGATCTGCGGCGAGGGCTCGAAGTTGAAGTACTGAGAGATGGGGGCGAAGAACCCTCCCACGTAGCGGGTGTTGAAGCACCGGGAACACTTCTCGACGGAGCTCCTCTTGAGCACAGGGTTGAAGCACTCGGCGCAGTGCTGCCCGAAGGTCCTGCGGATGAACACAGCGCAGCGCGTGCCAGTGAACCCGGGCGTGACGCCGATGCCCCCAAGAAGAAGGCGCTCCCGGCGGACGATCTCGAGTGCCACGAGCATCTGCACGGCCCTGGTGCGCTGCACCTCAGCGCGTTGCACGATCGTCTCCCCGGTCCACCCGGTAGGTACGTACGTCGCTTCGACCTTGTAGTAGAACTTGCGCCAGAAACTCCGCCGGTTGAGCGACGTGTCCACCCAGGCGAACGTGTCTACCAGCGGAGTTTCCGTGAGCAGGTCGAAGGGGCCTTCAGGAGAGTTGCTTCGGTAGACTCTGTACTCCACGTCCGCAGAGTGGAAGGCCAGTGGATCCACCGGCTCAACTTCCCAGGCTACGGTTAGGGCGTCTACGGTAAAGCCCTGTACGGAGAGCGAAGTGAACCGAAGCATTCAGCTCCCGGGGCTACCCCCCGAAGTTGTGGAGGAAGGGGGACAGGATCGAGGCGAGCTTGGCCACCTGGGCTTCCTTCGCAGCCTCTTCCTTGGCGTCGGACAGCTCTTCCTTGGCGTCCTTGACCTCGTCCTTGGCCTCTTCCTTGTCTTCCTTGTCCTCGGTCTCCTCGATAGCGTCCTTGACCTCTTCCTTGAGACCTTCGGGGACGTCTTCGTCCTCTTGCGCGGTCTTCACGTGGTCAGCGCAGAGACCGATGAAGGTGTCGAAGGCTTGCTTGCCCATGAAGGCGCCCATGGCCAGGCAGTCGCCCTTGATGTGGTCGACTTCCTGGGCAAGCTTCTGCTCTTCGGCGAGCTTGTCGAGGAACCCCAACACCTCTTCCGGCTCGAAGCCGGCGGTGGCGAGGTCCGAGGCCAGCTTGGAAATGGCGAACTCGCGCTGGTCGGCCTCCTGCACTGGTCGGGAGGAAGCGATCTTGAGGATCTCGCCGAGGGCGGTCATGCCGTCTCCGTTGAGTTGGGAGGCAAGCACCTGAACGATATTCTGGGCGTCCATTCTACCTGGTTCCTTTCTTGGGAGTCGGCTTAATAGAAGAAGTCCACGGTAGCATACTCCGACGGGACATTGCCGAAGCCTTGCTCGGTATTCAGGAAGATCTTCAGATCTTGCTTCATCCGTTCGTACTTCGCCGCCAACTGTTGAACGACGGCCGAGTAGTCGCCGCCCTTGTCAGATGAGGCGACTGTCAGCCCACCATCCGTGTAGTTCAAGCGATTTCGGATCTGCAGGAGCCCCTCTCCCGTCAAAGCCTGGATCACTGTCCCGTACAGAAGGATGGCATAGGAAGGGAAGTTGCTAAACAGGAAGGACGTACGCGGCATGGTGGCATTGTTGAAATCATCCACCGCCATCTCCAGGTAAACCAGAAGAACGTCGTCCTCTGCCTCCTCGTCGGGCAACAGCATATTCTTGTGGGCGAAGTCCTTCATCCACACACGAACACGCCCAAGGAACTTGCGCACCTTGGGGTCGTTGCCTTCAAGGAACTGCACGCCTCACCCCCTCCTAACTGTCGACCGGAGCATCCGGTGCGGGCTCTGCGGGAGCAGGCTCGGGAGCAGGCTCGGGAGCAGGCTCGGGAGCAGGCTCGGGAGCAGGCTCGGGAGCAGGCTCGGGAGCAGGCTCGGGAGCAGGCTCTGCGGGGGCCGGGGCGGTAGTGTCGCCGCGCTCGGCCAGTGCGGCCGCCCAGAGGTACTTGTAGCGGCCTCTCAGAGGGCGAGGGCTCACGCGGCGGGCGTCCTTGACGGGGATGCACTCCAGGTCGCCAGCCTTGAGGAACTCCGCGTACACCGCGAGGTCCTTCTCCGATGTCACGACCGAGAAGTGGCGGGGCGGAATGCGCTTGACGTACCTGTTCACCATGTTGACCAGGGCGAAACCCATGGAGCCCTCCTTTCTGTCCGATTAGGTTTGGTTGAGACGAGGGCCCCTAAGGGCCCCCGTCTCGGAGCACTACTTGGCGAAGGTGACGCCCTCGTCGAGCGGCCTGACACCGAGCTCGCCCGGGTTGATCCAGGCGGGGTCAGTGAGGGCCACGGTACCGGACGCGAGCGAGCTCGCCATGCCGGTGACGTAGTTCCACATGTCCGCGGTGTAGACCCTGCGGGCCACTCCACGAACCTGGCCGAGACCGAGCGCGATGTCCTCCCAGGACTGCCACTCGATCATGTTGGCGCGCTTGTCGATGTAGAACTTGGTGTTGTTGAGGATGTAGAACTTCCCGAGGAAGTCCGGCTCCGCGAACACGAAGATCTCGCGCGGGGACAGGATGTCGGTCTTGATCGTGGTGACCAGCTTGTGGCCAAGGATGGTGTTGTAGCGGTACCCATCCTTCGCGACTTCGGACGCCAGGACATCGCCGATCTCGGTGTTGGGCAGGGCCAGCCACTTGTTGAACTGGCTCTTGCACATCAGGATCGTACCGACAGCCAGGCGGTCGTCGTCGAGCTGATCGAACAGACTGGTGAGATCCGACTTGCTGCCGATGCCGTACTGGCTGGCGGCGAACTCCTGGACGATCTTGAGAGACCCCTGGGTCGCGACACGGCAAGCCTCGAGGAACCGGAAGTCCTCGACGGCCTGGATGTCCTTGACCGAGTTGTTCTCGATCACCTTGGTGATCGGCATCTCGTAGCTCTGCAGCTCTTGCTCGCTCTTCTCGAACCGCTCCGAAGAGATGGTGTAGAAGGGAAGCTCGAACCGAGGACCCGAGATGAACCGCCCGTCGGGCTCTGCACGGAAGTTGATCGCCATCGCGCTGCTCTGCGGCTCGATGTCGATGATCTTCGTGAGACCCTCGTGGTTCACGGAACGCTGGCAGTCGGCCTTGGTGACCTGCTCCGGGGGGATGATCTTCCGTGCGAAACTGGTCTCACGCAGGCGCTCCCGAATGTAGGAAGCGCCAGCAGCGGCCAGCTTCTCGCGGCCCTCGGAGGTGTCCAGGCTCTGAGTGAACAGGGTGTTCAGGGTTGCTGCGTTGACTTGCATAACGTTCACTCCTTCCTAGAAGACCACCAGCTGGAGGTAGCCGTTGTTGTCCGCGGGGGTACGCTCGACGTACGCGACGGCGAAGCCGTCCTCTACCCCAGTGTTGAGGACCGTGGTGAGTCCGTGGACCATGGTGGCGGCAGCGCCAGCGAGTCCGGCGGACGGATCGAAAGCCATGGCCACGAGCGGAACGCCGCCCGCGTACGCCACGGACAGGGGCCGTGGTGCCGGAACGTCGGAACCGGCGTACCCCGCGAAGTCAGTGTCCGCCGCGAAGCGGTCTGTCTGCGCGATGTACACACCGTGCACCACAGCCATGCCGGCCTCGATGGCATCGGGCTGCGAGGGCTCGATGACGATCGGCCACGCCAGCCGGTTGATGCGTGCGGGTGCGGCGGTCGGAACCGGCGCGAAGAGACCGCTGGACGACAGGATCGTCAGCCAGTCTCCCTCTTCCAGGGCGTCTCGGACACCTGCGGTCACACTCGGGTCGAGCGGGGCCCGGCGACGGATGACGCCCTGAGTGAGCGCATGTTGAAGTACGAACATGTCTCGCTCAATCCTTTCTGAAGGTTCTGGAGAGTACTACCCGGCCAAGCCGAGGATTGTCTCCACGAAGTTGTCTTCTCCGGAAGCTGCCGTGCTGCCGGATACGGGCTCACCGATCTGGACCAGGTTCGGGGCGAGTGACATCGCTTCCTTCACCACTTCCAGGTCCTTACCGAGGAGCGCCATGGCCGTCTTTTCGATCGACTCGATTGAGCGATCGATCTGTCCGGCCCCCGCCATTTCCTTGGCGAGGTCGAAGCACTCACGCGTCTTGTTGAGCGTCGCGAGCTTCACGGAGTTCTGGGCGTCCTTCGCCTCGAGTTCCCTGTTTCTGGCCTCGAGAGATCGGATGGCCTTGGCTGCCATCTTGGCGACCTCTTGAGCGCTATGCTTGTTCATTTAAGCCTTCCTCACTCTCAAGGATACAGTTCTAGCCGTATCGAACCACGGACGGGAGGTTAGACCCTCCGCCCCTATTGTCGTCGAAGAGTAGTTTGCCACCGAGGAGGCCGGCTCCGCCGATGCCGACGCCCTTGAGCAGATTGTCGTAGGCCATCTCGGATCCCCTGAGCTTTTCGCTGACGCCCGCGGTGGTGAGCGCCGTCAGCTCATCAGCAAGGGTCGGGTTCTTCTTGATGAGCTCCTGGATACCGGGCAACCCCTTGGCCGCGGCCAAGGCCTTGATGGCGTCATCTGCGGCACCAGCAGCTCCGCCAGCAGCAGGTGCCATCTTGGATCCCACTGCCTTGAACGCCGTCCCGATGTGGGGCCACAGCTTGTGCAGGGCCATCCCACCAAGGCCTGTTGCGGCTGCGCCGCCGACGGCTGCTGCCCCCAGCGGAGGAGCAGCGAGAGATCCAAGTGCCCCGAGACCACCGAGGATAGCGGAAAGACCAATACCCTCCTTCTGAAGCGACGCCTGCTTACGCATAGCATCGAGATGCCTCTTGGCAGCCTTGCCCATCCCACTAACAGCAAGGTGAAAGGGAGCCCCAGGGACCGAGGCTGTTTCGGGCTCTAACCAGGCTATCTTATCGAGGAGAGACGCCACCTCGAGGGCGAACTTACTGAGGTCGCTCATCGTTGCTCACCTTGGTTCAGTAGTCGGGGAGCGATGAGTCCCGCTCCTAGTCCGAGGGCGCCTCCGGCACGCATGCCGGACAGGTACCTCTCCATCGGGTTCTTCAGGAAGTCGTCGGCAGCCTGAGCCTGGGCCTGAAGGCCGGCAAGAACGTCGGGGGCGATGGTCGGCGCGCCGCCGGCCCCCTCGAAAAGGGCCCGGGCTGCTTCCACGTCCCCAGTCTGGGCCGCTGCGCGCAGCCCTCGGCCCATGATGGCAGCCTCCAGCTCGTCCGCGTACTGGGCCGGGAAGCCTAGGCTCCTGCCCTTGAGGTTGCGGACAGCCGACAGGGCCCACTCGTCGGGGAGCATGCGCAAGAGGCGGTCGGCCATGCCGGCCAGTTTGATGCGGTTGAGGAGGTCCGAGCTCGTGAAGGTCTGGTAGACCTCGTTACGAAACTTGAGCCCGGCCACCTCGGCGGCCCGCTTCTCGACCATGCCCTGCAAGAGCTGCTTCATCGGGAGTTCTCGAGCCACCCGGAGCATGGCCTGCTTCATCGCCGGCATCGATACGAACATCGGGGACGTCTTGTGGTCGCGGCCGCGGACCTTATCGAAGTCGTTCTGGGCTGCGTTCGAGGAACTACCTAGCGAAGCCGCCTCCGCGGGGAGGTCCTTGCCGTCGTGATGGATCACGGGGCGATCCCGGTCCGCGGTCGTGAAGGGGTTGTAGGCCACCTTCGGAAAGCCGGCCTCTTCCAGTTCCCGCTCGACTTGTTCGCTTAGGGTTTGCACGTTACCTCGATCCAGAGCGCCCCTGGGAGGGGTAAGCCTCCCAGGGACGTCCGAAGACTGGGGGCTAGCCCAGACGCTGACGGAGCAGGTTCTCGAAGAGGTACTGCTTCTGTGCGGTCGTCATCGACTGCGCGGAAGCCTCCCGAACCATGCCGCCCTCGGCGCCCGGGGGCATGCCGCCGCCCATACCGCCCATGCCGCCCATGAGCTGCTGGAGGATCTCCTGCTCCTGGGGGCTCAGGGGCTGTCCGGCGGCCTGCTTGGCGAGAAGCTGCTGCAGGATGGCGCTGGGATCCATCCCCCCGCCGCCGCCCATCTCTCCACCGCCGGGCATCATGTCGCCCATGGCCGACTTCTCGGCCTCGTACGACGTGATGTTGCCGCCGATGTTGGCGGGAAGCTTGCCGGCGATCAGCCGACGGAGCTGGTCCTGGTTCAGCGCCGCCATCTTGCCCACGGTGCTGCCGTGGGTGTTGGTGACGGGCTCGCCCTGGTGGCTCGCGGGGTTACGCCCGCCAGACCCCGAGGCGCCCTCGGTCTGGTTGGCGTTCGTCAGGGAGTCCACCTTGGCGGTGCCGGCCTGGTTGTCGTGGTCGTCTTCCTTCGGGGTCTGGCTGCTGGGGTCGTCTTCGACGGTGTCGGAGGGACGATTGCCGGACCGGACGTCGGACTCGCCGACGGCGATCTTGTTCAGCGCTGCCTTCAGGATGCCTGGAAGGATGATGGGAAGCACATGCTCCATGGCGATCTTGATGAGGATGGGCATGGCCGACGCGAGCTTCTCGATCTGCACGTCCGCGAGGATGTCGCCGGAGATCTTGGAACTGGCCGCGATCTTCAGCATGTCCTCTTGGGTGAAGTTCTCTTGGGCGAACTTCTCGAGCATGGCGAGCTCTGTGGCGTAGTCGGTCTCCTGCTGGCCGGTCGGGCGGCTCTGTGAAGAGGCGTTCTTCTCGTGGCCCTCGACCCGGGTGCCAAGCAGGAGATCTTCCAGCGTGGTGGGCATTGTTCCTGCCATTGCTACAGGTACTCCTTTCTCAGGGAGTGGCTGGCACCTTAGGCCGGCCGTTCGGCTAACTCGAGGAGATCCAAGACTGTCTTGTAATCCATGAGCGCCTTGTCACCGCAGGATCTTAACGCATCCTGCCTACAGTTTGAAACCATGCTGGCGAGCTTTGCACCGGAAAGTGCTCCACTCAGCTGGGATGCGCCGCTAACGCCTACCAACGCTGCTGCCCACGGGTAATCCGCGATCAGAGTGTCGATTGGCCCCAGCTCCTCCCCTTGCCAGCGTCTTCGTTGCTGATGTCCTGAATACAGATAGGCCAGCGCTGGGACGCCCAAGAGTCTCCCGACAGGAGAACCGATGAACGCCTCCTTCGCCTGACCCATCTTAGTATAATCCCCCGAACCAAGATAGTGGTTGACCCCTATTACGCCGGCCGAGGTAAGTCCCGCAAGCAAGGCCAACAAAGCCGGGTTCTTCGCAACTAGCTTATCCAGCAAGCCCATTTGCGAGGAAGGGATCTTGTCTCGGTACGCGGCATAAAGGGCCGCCAACGACCCGAGCAGAGGAAGGATGCTCGTATCCTGAGCCGCAGCTTGTGCGGTAGCTCCTCCGAGAGAGGGGGCCCCAACAGCGCCCTCGGCGCGAGCTCCCAAGAAAGGCTGGAACGCCGACCGCTTCTCCAACCAAGGAGCCACTACTTCTGCCACCTTCGAGAGCGTTCTCTCTACGGAGAAGTCGTACGTGGGGAGCGCCCGTGCGTAAATCTCCTCGTCATAGGGCCGCTCGGAAAAGGTCGAGCATTGGCGCAGCGCCTCTGCGATCTTGTCCCCCCGGAACATGGACCCGCTCATGAAGCGCTGGAACTCGGCAGGAGCAAGGACGATACCGGCCTGGGTGAACGTAGCCAAGCCTCCAACGTAGTCGTCCCCACAGGCCGCTGCAGCCTTGTCCAGGGTCTCGTTGGAGATCTTCTCCTCCTTCGAGGAGAGGCGCTTCACGCCCTTGTCGATCTGCTCGGCCTTGACCGGCAGAGCATTCTCAGCGTTCCCAGAGATCTGCTTGTAGATGTCGGCGCCCTTGGAGTGGTACCCCATCTTGGCCGCCCACACTCCGGAAGGAAACCTCATGGCGTAGCGCCTGGGCTCGAGGGACGCTACTTTCGCCATCACTCGAGCGGTACGGTCCGCTCCTACGTACACGAAGCTGATGTCGAAGAACCTAGGACGGATGTTGAAAACGTAGACGCGCTTGCCCCCAGCCACGATCTGGTTGGGGGACAGCTTCATGTCATCGCAGTAAGCGTCTGTGTTCTTAGCCTTGTTCCCGCAGATGGAGCACACATCGTAGGGGACCTTGCACCCCATGGACACCGGAACGTCTTCGCCGTCCTCGATGCGTTCAGCAAGGTCCGGCGCGCTCTTATCATCCAAGCAGACCAGCAGCTCAACTCGGTGCATCCGTGGGTTGTAAACCGAATGCAGCACGTCCCCGTAGGAGGGGGAGTCTGGCTTGTTGATGTGGTGCTTGTACGGCCTAGCGAACGTCTCGAAGGTCTTGTAGCCGTACTCCGTAGACCCATTCGCGGGGCACAGCTCGTGCTCCTCGAAGAAGTCCGCGTTTGAGTTGGAATTGTGCACCGCCATGTGGTTGATGCAGTAGCTGTTGTCCTCCTCCACGTGGAGGTTGAACACAATTCCTGAATATTCGTCGGCGCACGTGGACTTCACCGGCACAAGCAGTTGCCCTCGAACTGTGTCCAAAAGGATGCAGTACGGCAGGTTCTTGCGATCGGCCTGCACTGGCTTGAACTTGTGCGGGTCCAGGATCTCACTCATGCCGCGCTCGTACGTGTTGGAGTAGATAGTATTTCCAGCAGAGAACGCGCAAGTGTCGTGTTGCTTGCACTTGGCGAAGCCGGATCGATACCCAAGGCGGGCGGCCAACTTCACCAGCCCAGAGGCAAGTTGCTCGGACGCCGTACTGCTACGCAGCGTGCCGTGATAGCGCCCGGGGGACTTCTCCTGGCACCCATCTCCGTGCATGTATGCAGATAAAAGCTGCTTCTGCCATTCCCCGGGCATTCGTAGCACGTCCTGCGACAGGAACTTCCTCTGGGACCACTTGCCAAGGTGCTTCAAGCACGCGTCTACGTACTCGGCCCAACCAATCTCGATACGAGTGCACCTGCCTTGGTAGTTCTCTGTGATATGGGCCTTAGCTCCAAAATGCTCGACCGCGGCGCAGATTTTAGCTGTTTCGTACGTCTCCGTCTTGTTGAGGGTCAGGATAATCTTTGAATACGGATGGCCGGGCTTAGTATACTTCTTGACCACACATCCCTCAGCTAGGTACCACCCCATCAAGTACCCGAACAGAGGATCCGCGTTAAGGTCATCCGCCACTACCGTCTCCGTGGGAAACGGTACGCACACGTAGTCCTTTGGAGCTAACTTGCTGGCTGGAATAAACGAGCACTCCAGCTTAGCGATGAACTCTTCGTAGGTCTCCTTCTGACGGTAAAAGTCCTTGCGTGCGGCATCCACATCCTCACGGTAGGCTCCGTACACGGGATGCTCTTGCGTGCAAGCCAGCGCCCTTCCCCACGAGTTAAACGTGAAAGTATACACGTCTCCCTCGTAGTGCTTGTCCATGGGTTCGAGGACCCTCCGGGCACGGCCACGATGCGTAAGCACTAGGTCATCGGGGGCAACCTCCTCGATGCGCTGCTCGTACCCGTTGGCCATAAGTACTGGCGTGCCCTCCAGGAAACATCCCCAAACCTCGCCGGCCCCCAGGGCGCTGATCAGAGGGTACGTCTTGCCCTTCTGAGGAACCAGACGCCGTATGTGCTCCATGATCTCCGGCGAGTATTCCTTCTCGGCGGCGGTCTTGCAGAGAGAGTTGCGCCCCCTGGGGTTCGTGTGGATGAAGTCGACGAACTGGCGTCCCTCGTCATGGGCGCTGAAGATGATCGCTTTGGTGAAGCCGTCGTCGAACTTGGTCATGAGAACAGGCTGGGGATGGCAGAGATGATACTTTCGGAGATACCGGAAGGAGCCCGCCGTGCCCCGGCATGGGTGTCGGAGTAATCCTTCTGCATCTTCACGAAGTCCTGGATGGTCTTGTGGTCCACTCGGTCGTACTGAGTCAGGCTTCCCACGATGCCAGCAGCGGTCATCGGCTGCGCGGCGCCTGCGGGGAAGAACTGGTAGAGCACGTCGAACATCGACTTGACCTTGTAGGGGTCTTCTTGTCGAAGATCGGGAGCTACCTCGAGCATGCCCTGGAAAGCCTGTCCCTTGGCCAGGGAATTCGGGATGGAACCGATCGGGGAAGATGCTGCCCGGGACAGCGCCTCCGCCCCTAGGCCGATACCTCCCATGACCGTGGCCATGGCCAAGGCCTTGGACAGAACGTCGCTCATAGCACCACCGATGGTGGTGCCTGCCGCTCGGACAGGTATCGGAGGGTAGAGGGCCGTCTTCAAGAAAACCAGCCGCTCCAGCTTCTTGTACTTTTCCTTGTCAGTCATGCTCATCCCATCGGCTCAAAGATGTTCTTGAAGGCGCCGCCCTGCGGGCCCCTCGGTTTGACTACCTGACCCATAGCCTTCATCCGTTGGGCGTTAGTGACTGCTTCATGCCCAAGGAACCCCATGAGAAGGGAGTTGCCGAAATTCGCCCCACTAGAGAACGGAAAGGTGACCAAGTCCTCCAGGGCGCCGGCTCCTCGCTGAAGATAGCTCTGTCCTGTCCCCGCACCGCCGGCCAGGGCGCGCAGAGGATAAGTGGCCTTTCGTGCGGCCGCGGCCCCTCCCCTAAGCACGTGGTGCCCAACCTCGCCGATACCCCCGCCGATCCACTGCGGGAGGTCCCAAGTAGCCCCCTGCAGGGCACTTCCTAAGCCGCCGAGCACCTTATGAAGTCCCTTGGAGGCCGTCTGCGCGGCCGCCGCGTTGGCCTCTTTCCGCATCTCAATGGCCAACCGAAGAGCGTCCGCTGCCGTGTAGGGGCCCCTCGGAGCGTCCGGATTGCGAGCACGCCGGTGCAGCACTTCTAGCGCGTCGAGAGGGTTGCTCACAGAGGCTGCTTCTTCCCGCGCACCCGGCTCTTCGTGTACCGGATCTTGTCCTCGAGGATGATCAAGTTGTTCTTGGTCTTGTCCGCTTCCTCGAACTGGGTGACCAGCGTGTCGATGGCAGCGAACATGGGGTGGCGACCGTTGATGACGCTGACCGTCACCCCCGGGGACTCCCAGGTGTCGGTGACCATCGCCTTCGGGACGGGCTCGGCACTCTTCTCCTGCGTCGGGTCGTCCGTACTGTCCCCGGTTCGTCCTGGCAGCTGCAGGAGCCCGGCATCGTAGAGCTTCCTCTTGGCGTACGCCGTCAGCTCCCCAATGCGGTCGGCGTAGGCCTTCTCCTTTGAGTCCGCCTTGGCCATGACCGCCGACTGGACCTCGTCGAAGGTCTTCCCCTTGAGGATCTCCTGCTTGATCATGTCGAAGAACTTCTCGGCAGTCTCCATGGACTGCTCGAGGTTCATCGCGAGCTTGTCCTGCGTGAGCTCCGCCAGGCGCTCGAGCTTCTGAACAAGGGCCTCTCCCCGGGCGCTGTCCTGGGCCACCTTCTCGATGCCGGACACCCCGAACGCCTCGAAAAGGTCCATGCCGGCTGTGCGGCTGAGATCCGTGTCCAGCGGCCGATCGAAGTCGGTCACGAAGATCTGCGGCATGGCCGTCTTCTCGGCACCGCCTGGGACGATCTTCGCACGGTCCGCGACGGGGAACTCGAAGGACTTGTCGTTGGGGCTGGACTGCTTGAGGCGCTGGGAGTAGGTCTCGAGGTTGGCCATCTCGACGACTCGGTCGACCTCGTTGGAATTGAGCTCGTGCTCAGCGGCGATCTTCCGGATGCTGTCGTTCAAGGGGACGTCGTCCTCGAGGAAGCGCTTCGCGGCCGTCTTGGCCCACAGACCGTACTGCTCCTTGTTGACGCCCAGCGTCCTGGAGATCTTGAGGATGTCTTCGATCATGTGCTTCCTCTGCAGTAGAGCCAAAAGGATACGGGATAGCTGCAAGCTTCCTTGCAACCTCCGTATCCTTTCTTAGGGCAACGAGGGCTCTACCTTAGTCTATGTCGTACGAGGCCTATTCTTCTACGCTGAAGGACGTGCTGTCCTTGAACCGCTTCCGCAGCGCCGGCTTGACCTTCTCCGGTAGCTTGTCCCAGAGGTCGGTGGCCAGGGCCGGAGGCGGACGCGTCTCGTCTTGCCGAAGGTGTTTCATCTCGCCCTTGGACGCAGTGATCGTCACTACCCCGTAGAACTCATTCTGCTGAAGCTGTCTCCAGTAGGCAACCAGAAGGGCCAGGTCGGCCTCTTCGTCTGGCGTGGGGGGCTTGGTGGGCTTGTCCATCAGTCCTAGCTCCGTTCTCCAAATATAGGTATCTGGAGTTTAACGTGTCAACTTGTTCACATTCAACTGGATTGTCGTGCGATCACGGCCGCAAGGTAGCAGTAGATGAGACTGTGGAACCAGTCATCCGGCTTCGAGGTCACGTGATCATACCGGAGCACCGTCGAGCCTTGCCGGGTCGCATAAGTAGCGAAGATGCTTAAGGCATCCGACGCTAAGGGCTTGATGTCACCCCACTTCGGTAAGATGATATGCCTTGTCTTTAGGTACCCGAACATGTCCGTCATGATGAGGGTCCTGGACAGGGTCCACCGATCTCCCTTGTCGTCACACTTCATGGGCTCGCGCTGGTTGTCGCTGTTAAAGAAGACGTGCACCCGGTCGTCCCCGAACTCCTGAACGAGTTGAGAGTTCATGCCGAAACCCATACCCCAGTCCGCTCCAATGACGTTGACCCGGAACCTCTTGCAGATCTTGATGATGTCCTCGATCTGGTGCTCCGGGTCAGCTTCCTGGCCGGCGTACTTCTTGGAGAAAACGATGACGAAACGGCCATCTGGCAGGTACCCGCCGATGTTGAGGACCGTGTAGGAGGCCCCCTCCCGTCCAGTACCCCAGTCTACTCCTGCCGACAGCTGCATCCCCGCCAGCGCCGCTCTCTCTTCCCGGCAGCTAACCATGGATAGGTTAGGGTCGCAGGCGTCCATAAGCTGCTCGACCGTAATCGGGCACGTGGCATCGTCAAACGGCAGCGCCAAGACCTCGTTCCAAAACTTGGCCTTGGAGTACGTCGTGTACTTGTCCCAGATGCTGCCCTCGGCCCCGGACCATGGGATCCAGGGCACCATGATCTGGGGGATCCGGTAGCCCTCGATCGTAAGGTCCTCGAGACAGTTCGTCTGCACCCAGGTACCTCGAGTGCAGTCCAGGAAGGCGCTGCACCCCGCACAAGACAAGCCCTTGGGCTGAACGTTCTTCTCGTCCAGGATGTTCCACTTGTTGCAGGAGACACACTTGACGAGCCACTCGAACTGCTTCGACTTCTGCCAATAGAACTCGATGGCATGCTGGTTGGTCTTCGGGGTACCGGTCATCAGCATGTACTTGTAGTCCGACTTGGTCATGCACTCCCGAATGACCGGTATGTTCTCCGCCAGAATGTCCTGGATCTCGTCCAAGGCCACAAGATCAGCAGAGATACCCCGGATGGAGTCTGCGCTGAGGAAGCAAGATCTCAGAAGGATGTCAGACCCGTTCGACAACTTCTTGTGCATTGCTTGCTTGGTGGCATCCCGGGTGTACCACAGCTTCTTGAAGTCAGGAGAGTGCAGCAGCGTTGGGTCCAGCTTCTGCTTGCTGAAGGTCGAGACCTGGTTCTCCGTTGGAGCCACGTACAGGCTCACGAAGTGCGGGATAGCGGCCCCAAGCACGGACACGATGTTGCTTGTGAAGGTAGACTTGGCGACCTGCCGGGCACACTTCAAGCATTTGCTCTGCGCGTCAGAGTTATAGATCTGACGGAAGAACTCGTAGCCATCAAAGGAGAACGCCTTCCCCTTGATACAAAGGAGCGACTCCGTAAGCTGGGACAGGGTACCTGTCAGGTCGTAATCTGCCACGCTACTCCCCGACAGCTGCGAGCGGATACTCCGACAGACGGCGCATGTTGCTGTTGCTCTTGACAGAAACAAGCCGGGTCTTGATCGCGTCCAGCGCGCCTTCCTTGTCAACAGTCTCGAGTGTCTTCTGCACACGGTCGAACATGCTGCAGTAGACCGACGCCCACTCGAAGATCGCGGTGGACTTGGCAGGCACGCCGTCAGAGACCTTCCGCTCCTCCTTCTTCATCTGAACGAAGGCGGTCATCATCAGGTCCCTTACAGTGTCCTCCGAAGGCACGGTGATAGCGGCCCGGACGCTAAGGTCGTCCATCAAGACAACCAGGTCACCCTTAGTCTGCACGTCGTACGCTCGTCCCAAGAACCATTTCTGGTCAGGATCCTTGAACGCATCGATGTACTGGCGCCAGTTCGAGAAGTTAACCATCACTTCCAGGTTGCAGAAGTAGAAGGAGAACAACTTGGCAGCCATAGTCGTGAACCTGTACTTAGACCACCCTCGGAGTGCGTCAGCTATGGTCTCCGGGGGGCAGCACCCGGACAAAACCAGGGCGTCGGCCCGGACGCGCAACTCCGGGGAGGCGAAGTAATCGAGCGCGATCTGGAAGTCGTCCTGATGCGCCATGAACATGCCGAGCGTGCTCAGTTCAGGCCATTCTGCCTTATGCAGTGCCTCGTAATGCTCCGTCGCCAGCTTAGAAGACATCCCCTCAGCGAGCACCTTCTTCTGCAGCGCCGCGGGCAGGCTATCAATCAGCTCCGACTTAACCGCACCCAGCTGCCCGAGGGGTATCACCGGAACGCCGGCTGCCCGGGAGACCTCGGAGATATCTGCGAAGGACTCCCCTAAGAGCAGCTGCAGCCGCACGAACTTCGCGTACGGAACGGTGTGCACCAGAGGGTGCCTCCTACGTCAACGTGTTGTTCGCCTGCGTCGCCGCCCGCAAGTGCTCCAGGTTGGAGATCACACGCTCCAGATTGTCCATGGCCTTCTTGGCCGCCTCCTTGGGGATGGCTCCAAAGCCTAGCCGAGACGCAACCAGGAGCTGCGCGGTCTGCGAAGACGCCTCCTTGAGCTGCGGAAGGAACTCCATGAAGGTCTTCACGTTCTCGAGGTTCACGAAGTTGAGAGAAAGCACGCTGTCGACGGTGTTGGAGTCCTCGAAGAACGAGGCCTCCTTGATGAGGTCGGTTTTCAGGCTCGGAAGCGCCGCCAGAAGAGGTTCGATGACCTCGCGACGAACCGAGGACTCCTTCTCCCGCTCGGTCATGAGCGGCTGGAGATTGGTCACGGTCACCCGACCGTTGCACTTGGCCTTGTCCAAAGCGGACTCCGCGTTCGACGGGGTCATGCCCAGGGACATGAGGTGGAACTTAGCCCGAGTACGGGGCAGGTTGGACCCTCCCCCTTCAAGCGTGTCCTCGTACGTGCCGGCCAGGCTGTACGACTGCCCATCGTTCATCGAGCTGACCTGAATGACCCCGTGCTCCTTCAGGTTGGCCTGCGCAAACTTCACCACGGACTGCGGGTCGTCCTGTAGACGTTGAGGCTTCCCCTTGCCCAGGCAGCAGAACTTCATCCTGGCCGGAATGAACCGGACCAGGCGGTTCTTCCTAGAGGTGACGATGGAGTCGGTTCCACTCGTGATCTCGAAGATCAGCCCCTCGCCCAGGGCCGTACGGACCTCCATGCGGATCATGTCCCCAAGGTCGACGGGCGACGAGATGATGGTGAACGGAAGGGTGCAGAAGGCCTGACCCCGGTCATCATGATGGTAAAAGACCCCGGTTGCGCCCATGCAGATCGGGCTGCAGGGGGGCTCCTCCGGGAGCGTGTCCGACTCCTCGATCTCGCGCCCCGCGATGTCCTGCTGTAGGCCCCAGATGCTTTGCCCATCTGTGAAGAGCTTGTCTGGGCCCAGGACTTCCCCGTCGAACGACACTACGCGGGGGAACAGCCACCCGGCCGCGCAGTCATTCAGGCTGGTGCGTACCTCACACCGGCCGAAATTGGTCAGCTTCTTCAGCTCCGAGGTCAGCCCCTCGAGGATGATCGGAGTAACCGGCCTCTCTCCGCAGATGGTGCTGTACTCCCCGTTCTCGAGTACGTGAGTCAGGGTGTCCTGCCCGAACTTGGCCAAGACCTCGTCTCCGCCCATGCCCCGCTCCACCGGGCAGTAGAGACGATCCGACACGGAGCGCACGAGGAACTTGTCGTAGCCCACCTTCTCGATCTGCACGACCGAAGGCTTCAGCACTCGGTACACCGGCTTCGACCCGGGAACCCGGTCCGGAGATCTGAGTCCTCCGGCTCGCTTCACCATGTCGAGAAGGCCTTGAGCCTGGTAGTTCGCCAAGAGGCGCTCATCCCCAGCCAGCTTGTCGAGGAAGAACTGCCGATCCTCCGGCATGATGGTTCCGTCGATCGCAGCCAGGATCGACCCCTTGCGCTGCGCGCTGGCGTAGACGTACTTGCCGCTGTGCGGGGGGTAGTTCTGGGCGTACCCGCCGGAGCTCTCCTCTGCCGGCATCGATCCAGCGAACGTGCGGTTGTCGAAGAGGGCTTCCTGCAGCCTGTCCTCGTTCATGGGGAAGAACTCGTCATTCTGGATGAAGACGTCGATAGGGTGCAGCTCCCAGTCCTGAATGATCAGCGGGGCATGCACCTTGGTCTGCCCCTGATTGCCGATCGTCAAGTAGCCATACCCATACCCGGTCTTGTCGTCGATCTTCTCCAGGCGTACGGCCAGCTCGTGGCTGGCAATGTACGGGAGGGTTTCGTGAACGTGAACGACGATTTCTGTCTCCCACGAGGTTGAGTCAGGGGACAGCTCGAGGCCGGCGGCCTTCTCGAAGACGGGCGGCTCTAGGAACAACGACTCAGTTGTCATGACTGGGGAAGTCCCCTTTCTCGGACATAGGCAGACTTTAGCTTGTCCGCGACCTTGGAGACCAGTTTTCTAACGCTCTCCCTGGATAGCTTATACCTTTCGCCTACCTCGCCTAAGCTGGCCTCGCCAAAGACTCGGTAGCAGAATACTCGCAGATGCTTAACTGGAATTCCGGCGTAAGCTGAAGCCCTTAGCAAGCGGGCCTTGAGGAAATACTCGTCGGCAATGTCCTCTGCTCTTTCGAACCCATCATCCAGGTACTTGATGCCAAGACAGCCGAGCGCCTCCTCATCAAAGCGCCCCAGGGAGCAAGTCCCCAGGACCTGCCCAGCCAAGCTCCTGGCGTCCTGCTGCCACAGGCTCTCAAAGCCAACTTCGCGTAGATCATAGAGGTCCGGGACCTTTGCTGCAAAGTTGCCGTGGCGCCAGGCTCTATCGATGCGCTGGCGGATCCACCAGTTAGCGTAAGTGGAAAACCGGAACCCTCGGCTCGGGTCGAACATCTCCGCCGCGCGCATTAGCCCTATCATGCCCTCTTGAACGAGGTCCGCTCGCTCCATCCCACGCGTAGAGTATCTCCTGAGAAATTTGTCGACGAAAAAAGCAACCAGGTTTAGGTTCTTCTCGACAAGAGCATTGCGGGCCCGCAGCCCGCGAAGGGGGGCGGCCGGGGACTTCCCTTTCTTTGTGGGGGGCGTTTCCAGCTTGCCCGGGTCGCCCACGGGGGGGCGCCCGAGACCGAACTCCTCGACCAGGACGTCTTTGTAGGGCTTGCCCCACAGGTGCTGTGCCTGCACCACTATCCAGTTGAGCTCCGGAGACTTGGCCATGTCCCCGTACTTCACAGACTGTGCGTGCTCGATCCGATGAAGAATGATGAAAGTTGCCCTGCGGCGCCGGCACCCTGCGCAATCCCCTGTGCGCGAGTTCTTCCTGTGCGCCTGGATGAGCCCACCGCACTGGACGCACTGAACTATTTTGCTGTTGCCTGGCACCACGTCGCGAACGAAAGCCTTGAAGCTTCCGTGAGACTCCCCAATGAGTTGCGCGAGGGACTTCTTGGGCAGCCCAATGTCCCGGGCTATGTCGTCTTCGCGGTAGCGCTGACCGGCAAGGTAACGCCGCGCGATGCTTTCAGCCGCTTGTCTTACTGCTGCTTGCACTACGACAACCTCGGGAGGGAAGCCTTGCTAGCTTCTACTCTCGCTAGAGTGTCCTTTACAGGCGTCAGTGGTGTTGACACCTTGATGAACTGGGTCGGCTTCAACACCTTCTTGGGGTCTGGAATAGGGAGTGCGGTCGGCATCACCTTTGGCTTTGGAAACTTGAGGATGGAAGCGGGGGCCCCCGGCTGTACAGCCGCAGTCGGGACTTCGAAGAAGTTACTACGAAAGGAATTCCGGGGTTTGGCAGACCCAGAAGTGTTGAGGTAGATTTTCTTGCCTTGCTGCCTTAGCTTGCCTTTGGGAGCCATCATAGTGACGTCCTTGTCGGAGTCAACCCTGACGTTCCCGGCCCGCTCAATGGCGAAGCTCGAGTTCTTCCCGGAGCTAGTACCTATCTCCACCAGGTTCCCGGAGGGGTTGTCCCCCAGCGCCAGGTGCGCTGACGGAGCGCCCTCCTCTAAGCTCGAGCGACTGAGGATCCTTAGGGCCCCCTTACGGGTCTCATAGTCTAACAGCCACGTCAGGTCGCCGAGCCCCGTGCTCACCATGTAGTTCTGGCAGATCGTCCTCACGGAGTCGTCCCCAGGGTTGGCAACTACTTGGGCCAGGGCGCTCGCACCCATGCGGACCAGGGCGCTGGCCAGGACGTCCAGGAACCCCCCATTGCGACTGCGGATCGTCTGGTCTCCCTGACGGCGAGCCTCCCGTAGGCCCCGATACCCGCTCGAGGACCGCTTCTGTACGAAGCCCTTGATGTAACTTTCCCCGTACGAGGTGGTAACGACGATAGCGATTGAGCCCTCTTCCGGCGTGTAGGAATACCCGGCCCCCGCGAAGCTGTCGGTGTCCTTACCAAGAGCGGCGGCCGGGGATAAGTACTGCAGGTCCAGAGAGCGCCCATCCCGGGTGCGCACGGAGATGGTGTATCCATCGGGACTGACCCCTACTACGTCCGCCTCAACAACGGTGACACCTGTCTTCGGGGGGGAGGGGTCCAGGGTATACGCTGTACGTGACCTCGACATCACTCACAGCGTAACATTTCCTGGGCGAAAAAAGGGCCAACCCTGTGGTTGGCCCGAACTTCTCCGGGAGCTACGACGGCAAGCCGTACCTCTCCCGGAACTTGGACCTCACTATCCGAGCCACGTCAGCCACTTTAGGCAGGCTGCTCAGCGCATAGGCCAGCACGAGGGCATCGTCTGAGTACCCCAGTAAGGGGGTTGCGTCCGGGATCAGATCCCAGGGCATAATGAAGTAGAGAAGCGCCAAGGCCATGAGTACCTTGGTGTTAGGAGCAACGCCAGAGGATTGGAAGGTCTCCCACACTCTCAGGGCCAGGTTGATGACCTTGCCCCCATCACGTTGAGCTGCGGTCTCGAGAGCCCCGTCGAACTCTCGAAGAACCCGAGAAGTATCTTCTTCTGTCACTGGGCGGTTGAAGATCGCCCTAAAGTCGATTGCGGCCACGATCTCTCCTAAGCATCTGCTGTTACCACCAGGTGGTTCTTAGACAAAAAAGCTTAACCTAGCGCATGCAATCTCCCTTCGTTAGCGCACGTTGATTGCCCTTCTTATGCCAGATCCTAGTTGTGCCTTTCACCTTGTACGTGATACCTTCTATAATGACCCGAGCTAGTTGCAGAGGCCCTCTCGGGGGTGCTTCGAAAGGTCTCCCATGAACAAGTTTGCCAGCCGCGAGATCGACTTCCACGACAGCCACTCCCTACTCGTCAACATCGGGGAAGACCTGCCGGACTTCGTCAAGAAGGCTTCCCCAGACCAGTCGGCTGACATCCCGCTCGAGCGGTGGGCCGTCGTGTTGGTCACTCCAGAGAAGGCTTTCGCCAAGTTCGCTCTCCACAACCGTGCCTTCACCTGGATCGCGTCCAGACTGCTCCCCAAGACGGCCTCCCACCTGCCCTTGCGGGCGCAGCAGATCGCTGCCCACAACGTGCGCAACGCCTGCCGCGAGTACCGCATGGACTACCCCGCCGAGATCGACCGGCTCGCTGACTGCTCCGAGAAGGTGGCCGGGAACGTCCTGGACCTGATGGAGTACCAGGACGAGACTCAGCTCGACTACGACCAGTACAAGATCGGGTGGAGAGGCGAGATCCAGAAGGATCACTTGAAGGAGAAGCTCGAGGAGTTCGCCAACCGAGAAGAGGGCTCCATGGCCTCGTCTCAAGGCATGGGCGAGGAGCTAGCCTCCAGGATCTACTCCTATGCCATGGCCGAGGGCTTCTCCCTGCCTCCCGTGGAGTCTCTGGCCTCGATGGCTGCGAGCGCGCTCCCAGAGGGAGCGGAGAAGGGCGAGGTCAAGAAGTTCTTCATCGACCGTGTCAACCAGGTAGAGGCCGGCGAGAAGATCAAGCGCGCGTCTGTGACCGTGCAGCTGCACAACTACCAGGAAGAGACCTTCGGTATCCTCACCAAGACCGCTGAGGGCAAGACCCTCGGGCGCTTCCCGATGCACACTCCCGAGCTCGTGAAGCAGGCCCAAGAGTTCTTCCTGGACAACCTGACAACGATGAAGCCTTCAGCCCGTAAGGACCTCGCCAACGGCATCGTCAAGAACGCCTCGGCCCACGGGCTCTTCGTGGAGGACCCCAGGATCCGCAACTACGGCGGGAGCGACTTCTCTCCCAACGTCCACGCCAACGTGCTCGCCCGGCTGCCCTTCATCAAGGGCGCAGAGGAGGACGTCGAGAAGGCGCAGGACACCCTCAAGAACCTGCTGGCCCTCCAAGCTGGAGGAGGTATCCACGCCGAGAAGTTCGCCTCGACGCTCGAGGAGTTCGACAAGCGCTGCGGTCTCGACCAGGCCTGGGACTCCCACATCAAGGATCCCTACCTCTCCACCTTCGAGAGCACCAAGCAGGCTGGCTGGTCCTACCGCATGGGCGAGGACGTCATCACCGAGGACCAGCTGCGAACGTTCTTCAAGAAGCACGTTCGAGAGCTGGACGGCTACCTGCAACAGCATCTCATCTCCGAGATGCAGCGCGACCCCACCAACATCTTCGACTCCCTGCCTCGCCCAGAGAAGGAGATCATCATCTACAAGATGCAAGAAGTAGGGGTCGCAGGGTAGTGTCCCAGACCTCCATCCTAGCCACTCCCGGGGAGTTCACCAAACGGGCGAACCTTACAGCTCTGCTCGCGGCCCTGGGCGCCTCCCCCATCATAGGTGCCTCCAGCGGAACCTACGCGTTTGGGGGGTCCTCCCCGGTCGAGTCCGCAGTCGGGGGGGCTGCCGGAGGTGCCGCCGGGGGGCTCGCCGGGGCTGGTCTCGGAGCGGCCGCTGGGCTACTTCTGCAGCTCATCTCCAAAAGGCAGTTCAACCCCTCCATGCTCACCAGCGCGGCCACACTAGCTGGCCTCCTGGGAGCACTCAAAGGAGGGCAGCTAGGAGCCACGGCCAGCCATCGGGTCACCGGGGTCTCCGAGGAGGCCCTGCTGTCTGCCATCCTGCAAGAGATACAGGGACAGAACCCCCGACGTGCCCCTGCCGGGCCCGACCTCCTACGGTAGGCCCATGGACAGAGCCACCTCCATCTTCTTAGAGGAGCTATCCAAGACGAGCGCCGACATCGGAGGGCGGAAGCGCGTCGTCGCCCCCGCTGGCGCTATCCAGCCCAAGCGGGACGAGGGCGAGATCCAGCAGGGCAAGGTCACCTTCCGGGAGAACCAAGGCACCTTCTCCTTCGACTCAGCTCCGGACGTCCAAGGCCTCAAGGACAAGCGCCGCAAGGAAGTCCGCCCCGGGCAGCCCGAGAGCCCGTGGCGCGCCACCAAGGTCGCTCAGGACCGTGCGTGCCTCCTGGACCCCGATAGCCCCACACTTCGCTGCGTCGCCTGCATGATGGAGGACTACGGCAAGGAGTGGCTCGAGTGGGAGCCCGAAACCCTGTGGGAGACCATCCGCAAGGACTACCAGACCTACCCCAACGAAGAGACGAAGAACAAGCTCATGGCGGTCAAGGCCGTCATGGCCAACGACTACTTCTGGCAGGAGTGGGACGTCTTCGAGAAGGTATGCTCAGCCTTCAACGGCAGGATCCCAAACTTCGGGAACATGGAGGACCTGTCCATTGCCGAGTTGGCCCTCGGGGTGCAGATCGTGTCCGAGCTAAAGAAGCGTTCCTTCAAGAACGAAGTTCAGGCGTACGTGGCCAGTCGTGCTCACGAAGAGGGCTATGTTATGCTGCCGGAGGTACTCAGCTTCGCCCAAGGCTACCTGGACGATCTGATGCAGGGAACAGAGGGGCCAGTCGTCAAGGAAAAACTCCTTGCTCTCGGCGATCCCCTCGAACTCAAAGTCACAGATGACACCGACCCAGTACACATTCAGGCCGGGTTACTACAGGCCGTGAGCGTATACTTGAAGTCGAATGACACACACGAGGTGCACCTATGAGGCTGCGCTCGGGAGACTTTGCCAAGCATGCCATACACCCAGGAACTATCTACAAAGGTAAA
>Ga0307377_10000681_pt1 | contig 44656 bp, 30 predicted proteins | sample TR3MG_FD_202535 | JGI IMG/M metagenome (GOLD analysis project Ga0307377, IMG submission 202535) | Soil microbial communities from Risofladan, Vaasa, Finland - TR-3 | ecosystem: Environmental > Terrestrial > Soil > Coastal area > Acid sulfate soil | place: Finland: Risofladan, Vaasa | collected...
GCGACGCAGAGGGAGAGAAAACGTGTCACTAGGCTGTTTCCAAAATTGCAACCTATTTAATATGAATAGCTTTCGCAACTCTGCTGTAGAAGATGAGTTTATCTGTCACTACACTGCGAGTATCCAAACCCCTGAACGGTGATAAAGTGCATACTGTGTCTCCAATCCAGCCGACCTGGCGGGTTTGAGCAAATGGGAATATTCGAGTGCGCAGACATTTACAATCCGCAGTGCTCGCGGCGACGCTATGGCTATTGTTTCAGAGCGGCGTTGGAAATGTGCATGCGCTGGAGTCGCCATCAAAGACGACTATCGCTCTCGAGGAACGCGCATTACTGTTGGCAGCTAAGAGAGAGCCTCGTAATGTTGAAGTCGTGGGCGCGCTCGGTGAATATTACTTACATAAAGAAGAGTGGCGCGAAAGCGTGCGCTGGCTCGCGAGAGCGGCCGCACTTTCTGCGCAGGATGAATCGATCGGGTACGACTTAGCATTCGCATACATGCAGGCGGGGGAGCTGGATAGCGCACAACATCAGATTCGGCAAATGTTGGCGCAGGCGGATAGTGCGAAGTTGCACAACTTGCTGGCGGCCGTAAAAGAGCGGGGCGGCGACAATGACGGAGCGGTAAGAGAGTACTATCGCGCAGCGGAAGTTGAACCGACAGAGTCAAATATCTTCGACTTGGCGACATTCTTGCTTCAGCACAAACAATATGTGGGCTGGCTCGACGAGTCCGTCAAGTATTTCCGCTACGGGGTCGAGAAGTATCCCCGTTCGTCGCAGATGATGGTGGGCCTGGGCGTGGCACTTTATGCGTCGGAACAATACGACGAGGCGGTGCGGGTGTTGTGCGCGGCCGTTGATCTGGATCCTAAGGACCCGCGCCCTGTTCAATTTCTTGGCAGGGCAGGCAGGGTGTCGCCTGACCTGGCAACCGCAGTGGATAAGCGATTGAAGGACTTTGCTGATCGTTACCCGGACAACGCCGCAACAAATTACTTCTATGCACTTAGCCTGTGGGAACGCGGTGGGCGCGACGAAGGCAGGAATTTTCCTAAGATTCAGGAATTGTTGCGAAAGGCAGAGGCGCTTTCTCCTGGATGGTATGAGCCTCATTACCAGCTTGGCTTATTGTATGAGGCAGAAAAGCGGTATCCAGATGCAATTCGCGAAATGCAGAAGGCAGTAAAGATTGATCCTAACTTCTTTTCTGCGCATTTCCGCCTCGTAACGCTTTACGGACGAATAGGAGATAAACCGAAGGCTTTGGATGAGGCACAGAAGGTCAAGCACCTGAAGCAGATCGACGATGCAAATGAGATAGTACACGATGTGTCACGTTGAAACGTTTGCTTTCTGCGAGTGCGGGCTGCATCCTAGGCTTCAGGAAGATAGCCGTTCTAGGTAGAGAGGCTGTTGTGCAAATAGTTTGCGAAGCCGGATGGCGACTTGGTGTTGGGTTAAGACTTGGTGTTGCGTTAATTTGTTCGGGAAACAAAGACCAAATGTCAGATCGCAAATGCTACTGTGGATTCGCGGATTTCACATCTGGTCATTGGATTGGAAACAGTAGTAGATACGGAAGGAACCGATGAATCGTCGAGACTTTATGAAGGTGGCTGGCACGGCCAGTAGTACCTTGGCAGTAGCGCCGGTATTGGGTCATGCTGCGAACGCTTCCGGTGAACCGCGCCAAGTAGTGGTGATTCTTGGAGAATCGGTTCGCTACGACATGTTGAACTGCTACAGAAATACCGGCTTGAAGACACCTAATCTGGACCGTCTGGCAGAGCAGGGTATCCGCTTCGATCGCGCCTACAATTGCCAGCCTGTATGTGCTCCGGCACGATCTTCAATATGGACCGGGCTTTACCCGCATACGAACGGAGTTTGGGGCAACAGTATGCCGCTGGGCAACACAGTGCATACGATTGGCCAGCGGCTTCACGATCGCGGAATTGAATGTGCCTTTATGGGGAAGTGGCATCTTTCCGGTACCGACTACTTCGATACAGGAAAGCCGGCACCGGGGTGGAATGGCGCCTACTGGTACGACATGCGCCGTTACCTAACGGAACTGACGCCGGAAGAGCGCGTTCGTTCGCGCAACCGGGCGACTGGCGACGATCCGACGTGGACGGCGGATATGTGTTACGGCCACCGCGTGACGAATCGTGCGGTGGACTTTCTTGCGGAACACAAAGGAGACGATTTTCTGCTTGTCGTGGCGTATGACGAGCCGCACGATCCAAGTCTATGCCCGATTGAATATTCAGAGATGTACAAGGACTTTGTTTTTCCAAGCGATCCCAATGTGAACGATTCGCTCGACGGAAAGCCCGTCGAACAACGCATTTGGGCCGATGGAAGACTAGATGAGAAGCCGCGACCGATTCAGTCGAAGCACTTCTTCGGCTCCCATACGTTCATCGATGCAGAGATAGGGCGGGTACTTGACCAGATCGAAAAAAGCGCGCCAAATGCGCTTGTTATCTACACCGCTGACCATGGAGTCTTTCTGGAATCACATCGGCTTCAGGACAAGGGGCCGGCGATGTACGAAGAGATAACGCATATTCCATTCCTGGCGAAATGGCCGGGGAAAGCGCCGGCAAATACAGTATCCAAGGGACTGGTATCCCATATCGATCTGAACGGCACACTGATGGAGTTCTTCGGATTTGAGGTGCCAAAGACGCTGGAGGGCGGTAGCATGCTGCCGATGTTTATGGATACGAATGCGACTGTCCGCAAAGAAGTGTTTATCGAGTGGGGACGGTATGAAGTAGACCATGATGGCTTTGGCGGGATTCAACCTATCCGGTGTGTATGCGACGGGAGATATAAACTTGCCATCAACCTAATGGTTACCGATGAACTGTACGACTTAGAAGAAGATCCGGGAGAACTGCATAACCTTATAGATTCCGAACAACACGCAGAGATACGAAATCACCTGCATGACCAATTACTGAACTGGATGGATACTTCGCGCGATCCTTTCCGCGGATATTACTGGGGGAGGCGAGCCTGGAGGCCGGACTTTCCTGAGACGTGGGCGAATGCAGGGATGACGCGCCAACGCGAGAACGATGGCTATCTGCCACGCGAGCTGGACTATGACACAGGGCTGACGATGACGACTGCGACGCGACTTAAGGGCAACTCGAAAGAAGCCGCTGCATGGAAAGATGCAACAAGCGACTAGAGTCTATCTTCCAATCTAGAGAGACCGGCTAGGCGTCTCGGTTTTCTAGTATTGAATACTTGAAGGGGTTTCACTTTGATTTGAAAATCTTATCAGTATGCTTTCGTCTTGTTGTGCTCGATACTTTCGCTGAAAACGGGTCTCAGGTCACGGAAGACATACTAAAGGCAGGGCGACTGAAACGAAAGCGGGATTGTGCAAAGCGTGACGTTTAAGAGCGAGACGGTTACTTATCTTCGGATTTGTCCCGTTCATCACTTTCATTCATATATCCGGTAAACAGGGATAGGTTACTTCGGAAAATAATGTGCGGAGCCAGGCGAGTTACCGGATCCGGCGGGACTTTGTTCAGGAGGTACCGGAGAAGAAGCTCAAGCGCAGCCTTCCCCTGGGCAAAAGGTCGCTGGTAGAGAGTTGCGAGAAGTTTCCCTGATTCGATATAGGGAACGAGCTCGGGAAAAAGATCAGTCGCAATGATCTGGACCTCATTGAGGAGGTGCTTTTCTTCGAGTGCTCGAAGTACTGGGATGCTGTTTGCAGTGCTTATATAAATCCCAAGCGGTAGGGGTTTGCGAGAGAGCAGAGCAAGCGCCTGGCTATAGGCCAACTTAGGCAGTTCGTGTGACTCGATAGCGGGAAGCAGAGAGAGGTGGGGAGCAAAGACAGCGAGGTTTGCTGCAAAGCCGCGCAGCTTTTCGGCATGATCCAGCGTGGTCAACTCACCGGTAATTGTGGCCAGGTAGCCGGTCTTCTGGATTGTGCGGGAGAAAATCTCCGCAGCAAGGGCACCGCTTGTATGCGCATCTGTGGTGACTGAGGCGAGGCGTTCGCTTCGTGGGACGTCGCTTGCGACGCAAACAACAGCCACACCGCGGCGCGCCAAAACATTCAGCGTAGGTCCAATGTGGTCAGGATTGCCTGGCGCCACGAGGATACCATCGAACTTTTCATTAGAATGCGCCATCAGCAACTCAACATCGCCTTCATCGAGCCTTGGAAATGTTCGAAAGACGAGTTCTACGTTGACGCCCGTAGCAGCAGAAGCCACAGAACGAACGCCAGCACGCAACGGGTCGAAGAAGGACGCGATTTCGCGAGGAAAGTAAACGCCGATGCGCAGCCTGCTGTTGAGTTTGAGAGACCGGGCAGCAAGATTAGGCCTGTATCCGAGCTGCTCGGCTTTCTTCAAGACGCGCGTACGCGTGGCGGAACTGACGTCGGGCCGCCCGTGCAGGGCGCGGTCAACAGTGCCGATTGAGATACCCAGGGCTCGGGCGATGTCTTTGATGTTCGTAGGCTTCATGAGTCTTCGCTACAAGCGACAATTCTACAGCATCTCTGCCGCGAGTTGCCGCGACGAGTGAAGTCTACATTTGATGCCGGGAGGCTCTTTCGAGATTGAGAGCCAAAGACTTACAAACAGTGCTGGGTCGTGAGTGATGCGCGATAAGGGATCAAAGGCTGTGCCTGGTTCCAGCAGGCAAAGATAGTGTGGCGATAATTCCGATTACAAAAACTGAGTGCTGGTCGCGCACGGCAAAGAACGTGGCGAAGCTAGCAAGTGAATGAACTCCGACAGCATCGTGCGCCATGAACAAGGGTGCGTGTTTCATCTAGGACAAGAGCAAAGTTAAGGCTGTAGGTTCAGAATCCAGTTATAGGCCCAGCCTGTACTCGTCGGAACTAAGGCGAGACAGTAGGAGACTTTCGAAGAGGGAGCTGTATCTTCTTCCAACCATCGCCCAGCCATCAGGCAAGACAGAGAGAGCTGACTGAAAGAATGCGAAGGACGAAGGACCTAATAAAGGATGTTGGGATACTCTGGCTGACGAGGAATGGCAATTGACAGACAGATTGCACTGTTTGCGGGTTGCCAGAGCGCAAGCTTCCAGGCCTGTGCAGCTAGAGGTTAGACTGCCGCTATTGACAGGGTATAAAGAAAACGTGTACGTTAACGATTGTCGAAGTGTGCTAATGAAACTGAGCCTGAATTGTAGGCCGCCGATTTTTAGTAGTCGTGGCTTTTAAAGCAATGAGGTGGAAGTCGGATGATTGTGACGCATGAACCGAATCCAGTCGCTTGTTGGGAAGAGGAGGTTGTGGTCCCTTCGTATCCGGTGCCGGAAGCGGACCCCAACCCGATGTTTCTTGAAAAAAGGGTCTACCAGGGAAGCAGCGGGAAGGTATATCCCAATCCATTCACGGATCGAGTGACTCTAGAAAAAGTGGACGCAAAGTATCGGGCAATCATGCTGGAGAATGACTATATTCAGCTGATGATACTTCCCGAAATTGGGGGGAGAATCCATGCTGGTCTAGATAAGACGAACCAATACGATTTCTTTTATCGACAGCATGTCATTAAGCCAGCGTTGGTGGGGCTATTGGGACCATGGATATCCGGGGGAGTTGAGTATAACTGGCCGCAACATCACCGCCCGTCCACTTATATGCCTGTCCATGCGGCGATCGAAGAATCTCCCGATGGGAGCCGAACTGTCTGGCTAAGCGAACACGACCCCATGCTGAGAATGAAGGGCATGGTGGGCATCTGTCTTTCACCAGGAAAAGCGGTTGTTGAGGCCAAGGTCAGGTTGTATAACCGCACGAACGTACCACAAACCTTTCTTTGGTGGGCCAATGTGGCAGTGCGAGTTCACGATCAATATCAGGCCTTTTTCCCGCCCGATGTGGCATTCGTAGCCGACCACGCAAAGCGTGCGATCTCATCGTTCCCGGTGGCTCGCAGCTTTTATTATGGCGTGGACTACCGGCCAGGCACAGATATTTCCTGGTACAAGAATATTCCAGTCCCCACCTCTTATATGGTTACTGAGTCGAAGTACGACTTCTGCGGGGGCTACGATCACGCCCGCCAAGCAGGTCTTGTGCATACATCCAACCACCACGTTGCGCCGGGCAAGAAAATGTGGACCTGGGGCAATGCGGAGTTCGGGTATGCATGGGACCGGAACCTGACCGACGAAGACGGACCATATATAGAGCTGATGGCGGGCGCCTATACAGACAATCAGCCCGATTTTTCGTGGCTACAGCCGTATGAGACGAAAGCGTTCAGCCAATATTGGTATCCGATCCAGCAGATCGGCCCAGCGAAAAATGCCAACACTCAGGTCGCGGTGAATCTGGATTTTCAATCTACGACATTAAGAGTGGGAGTTTGCGTTACCTCGCGCAGGCGCGTGCGCATAGTTCTGAAGCGCAATGGGAGTCCAGTTGTTGACGAAGAGATTGAGTTGAGTCCCGGCCATCCCTTTGTGAAAACGTGCGAGGCGGATGGTGCAATTCCCGAGCAGTACTGCTTGTCCGTTCTGGATGAACGGGGCAATGAACTGATTAGTTATCAGCCCGAGGCATCCAGGGAAGATAAACTCCCAGATGCTGCCACGGAACCGCCAATGCCGGAAGAGATTTCCAGTTTGGAAGAGTTGTACCTGACAGGTCTGCACCTTGAACAGTATCGTCATGCAACTCGCTCACCGGAGCCCTATTGGCAAGAGGGACTCAAGCGCGACCCGGAAGATGTGCGGCTTAACAATGCAATGGGGTTGTGGTATTTGCGCAAGGGCCAGTTCAGTGAGGCGGAAAGGCACTTTGCCACGGCGATTCACCGCCTTACTTTGCGAAATCCAAACCCTTACGATGGGGAACCCTTTTACAATCTCGGCCTGGCCTGCCTGTACCAGCACAAGACCGTAGAAGCCTACAATGCCTTCCACAAGTCAGTGTGGAACCATGCCTGGAAGAGTGCGGGATATTATGCGCTTGCGTGTATCAGCATTGAGCGTGGGAACCTTTCCTTGGCGCTGGAACAAATTGAGCAAAGCCTGCTAACCGACGTAGAGAATCTGAAGGCGCGAGCGCTGAAAGCTTCTCTATTGCGCCGGACAGGCCGACTAGAAGAAGCGCGGACTGCGATTGACAAGACGCTGGCCGTCGATCGCGTAGATTTCCGTACGCTTGCCGAGCGCTTTCTGTTGAGTTCAGAGCAGCAGGACCTCGATGAGTATGTCGCTCAACTTGGGAAAGACGTCCAAACTTTGCTCGACGTCTGCTTTGATCTGGCCTGGTCCGGACTTCGTGAGGACGCCTTCGCACTGTTGGAGGCTTGCAGCCTGAAGGCAGGATTTGAGCATCCGATGGTCTGGTACACGCTTTCCTGGCTTGCCTCCTCGCTTGGACAAGCGCAGCAATCGAATCAATACGTGGCTAAAGCCGAAGCGGCGACGTCGCGATATTGCTTTCCGGCTCGACTCGAAGAAATGATCGTACTTGAGGGCGCTGTCCAGCGGGATCCTTTGAGCGCGAAGGCGCACTACTATCTCGGCAATCTTTATTACGACAAGCGCCGCTATGAAGACGCAATACGGTGCTGGCGCAAGTCTGTTGAACTTGACGGCGACTTTTCCATTCCCTGGAGGAATCTTGGGATTGCTGAGTTCAATGTATTGCACGATCAGGGAGCTGCCGAACGTATGTATGCACGCGCACTCGAGGTCAATCCTGGCGATGCGCGCGTGTTGTATGAGTGGGATCAACTGAAGAAGAGAGGCTGTCGGGTCTCTCCGGAAGAACGACTGCGCATGCTGGATGAGCGCAAGGACCTTGTGGTGCGCAGGGATGATTTGACAGTGGAGTACATCACCCTGCTAAATCAGTGCGGTCAATGGTCAGCCGCGCTGGAACACCTGGGTACGCGTCGCTTCAGTCCCTGGGAAGGCGGAGAAGGACTCGTGTCAGCCCAGTATGTGTATGCACATCGCGCACTGGGCAGAGAGGCTCTGGCAACGGGACGGTATGACGATGCGCTCATGCACTTTGAAGCCGCTCGAAGATATCCCTGGAACCTGGGAGAAGGGAAGCACTTACTCACGCTAGAGCGAGATCTCGATTACCTGTCAGGATTGGCGGCGCGGCAGCTTGGAGATACGCAACGAGCGAGCGACTTCTGGAATGCCGCTGCTGCACCACTACAGGATGTGACCGTTCACTCATACTTTCAGGCTCTCTCTCTCCTGGAACTAGGTGACCGCCGCACGGGGTTTGCAGTATTTTCCAGCCTGACGGAGTTCGCTGCCAAACAGTTGGAACTGGAACCGAAGATTGACTACTTCGCGACTTCGTTACCTAACCTTCTTCTCTTCGACGACGACCTGCACAAACGAAATCGCGTTGAATCTATGTTGCTGGGAGCGCTGGCCCGTCATGGGCTAGGTGACCTGCAAGGCGCGATCCGGCAATTGGAGCAGGTCGCTGCGCTGGACCCGAATCATCTATTCGCGGCCGAAATGCTTGGCTGGTTCAAGGTAGAAAGACGGCAAGCGCCGGAGAACCTCGAGGCGCACTCCAAGTCATGATCCAAACGATACCAGCCTCGGGAGAAGGTGCTGAGAGCGTAGGCTCCTTTCGCCGACTCTACATTTGGATGGCTGCCGCAGCCGGCGCGCTGGGCGGGCTACTCTTCGGCTACGATTGGGTGGTTATAGGCGGCGCAAAGCCGTTTTATGAGCCCTACTTTCACCTTGAATCGCCCTCGAGTCAAGGTTGGGCGATGAGCTGTGCACTGATAGGCTGCCTTGCTGGCGCCATTTCATCTGGTGGGCTAAGCAATCGCTTCGGCAGAAAATGGCTGCTTACTCTGGCAGCGCTGATATTCGCGCTTTCGTCGATTGGCACTGGGCTGGCCACACACTTCATTGGTTTTGTTGCGTGGCGAGTATTCGGTGGATTCGCCATCGGTCTCGCCTCCGGAATATCGCCAATGTACATCGCTGAGATCTCTCCGGCAGGATTGCGTGGTCGCCTGGTATCACTTAACCAGCTGGCCATTGTCTTCGGAATTCTACTGGCGCAAGTAGTGAATTGGCTGATTGCCAAACCTGTGCCGACCGGTGCTACTGTGCCACAGATATTGCTTTCGTGGAATGGCCAATTCGGTTGGCGCTGGATGTTCGCGGTTACGGCTATTCCTGCGATTGTGTTCTTAGGTGCGACGCTCCTTGTCCCCGAGAGTCCGCGTTGGCTGGCATATAAAGGCCGCAACCGACAGGCGCTCCAAGTACTGGAGCGCCTCGGCGGGAAGGTATATGCACAGCGGGTGATGGAAGATTTCAGGAGTGTGAGTGAAGCAGAGCCTCAACGCTCCGGATTGCGCGAACTGTTCTCTCCCGGAATGGCAAAGGTTCTCGTGCTGGGCGTCGTGCTTGCCGTACTTCAACAGTGGTGCGGAATCAATGTGATCTTCAATTATGCGCAAGAGATATTTGCAGCGGCCGGATACCAGGTATCCGACATTTTATTCAATATCGTGGTCACCGGGGCGGTGAACGTAGTTTTTACTTTTGTTGCGCTGTTCACGATCGACCGTTATGGCAGGCGCTTTCTGCTGCTTACGGGAATCTCTGGGCTGGTCGTGATCTATGGGGCTCTCGGCGCATTCTATCAACTGCACGTACAGGGCACACCGCTGTTAGTGCTAGTTCTTGCGGCGATCGCCTGCTATGCCATGTCGTTGGCGCCCGCAACATGGGTTGTCATATCAGAGATCTTCCCCAACCGGATCCGCAGTAGCGCGATGTCCGTTACTGTCACAGGACTGTGGACTGCATGTTTTGTCCTCACGTACACATTCCCCCTGTTAAATGCTTCGCTCGGGGCGGCGGGCACATTCTGGACATATGCGGGTATCTGTTCGGCAGGCCTAGTTTTTCTCTACATCCGACTGCCAGAGACTCGAGGCAAGACTCTCGAAGAGATCGAAATGAACTTACGCATGGGTAAATCGTAGGAGGAAGAACATGAGCACCGGACAAAGTGTACTTGATCGTGTCAAAGGGGCAAGTTGGCGGACGAGTCTGTCGGCATCTCTGTTGGGGGTGGCGCTTTGCCTCGCAACTATGAGCGCAAACTGTCAGCAGATCAGCATCGTATTGGATGGACATAGCAAGGGGCGGGTATATGACGGCATCGGAGCAGTAAGCGCTGGCGCATCGTCGCGTCTATTAGTTGACTATCCTGAGCCGCAGCGGAGCCAGATTCTGGATTATCTCTTCAAGCCAGGCTACGGTGCGGCGTTGCAGCATCTGAAGGTGGAGATTGGTGCGGACGTAAACTCGACCGATGGCTCCGAGCCCAGTCACATGCGCAGTGCTAAAGATCACGACGCGACCCGCGGATACGAGTGGTGGCTTATGGTGGAGGCGCACAAGCGTAACCCGAACATTGTGCTTGAGGGACTCCCATGGGGGGCACCTGGCTGGGTTGGCACGGATACACTTTATACTCCCAAAATGGCGGAATATGTCGCAGATTTTATCCAGACTGCAAAGCGAAGTTACGGCCTGGATATTTCTTATGTGGGTCCATGGAATGAGAAGGTCTTCGATATTCCTTATATCAAGGAGCTTGACAGGCAACTCAAGGCCGACCATCTGGCAACCAGAATCGTCTGTTGTGACGAGTATCCTGGACAGGGAAAAGGACAATGGTCCATCGCCGACGAGATGCTGAAAGACCCTGACCTGGCCAGTGCAATTTCCGTGATCGGCGTACACTACCCGCTCGTCCACGGCAAGGTTACCACCACTGATACGGCTCGCAAGACAGGCAAACCACTTTGGTCGAGCGAAGATCAGCCAAACGGCGGAGGCGGTCCGTTTGTCAACCGGGACTGGCCTTATGGCGGTCGCATCCTTGCGCATCTTTATAACCAGAATTACCTAGAGGGCTCGCTCACATCAACTGAAATATGGAGCCCCATCACCTCCTACTACGACAACCTCGCAGCTCCAAATTCCGGGTTGATGTACGCAAATACTCCGTGGTCTGGAAATTACGATGTTCAGGGAACCATTTGGGCAACCGCTCACACTACACAGTTTGCCCAGCCGGGTTGGCAGTATATGGATTCTTCGTCCGGCTACCTTCCAGAAAAGGGAAGCTACGTGGCTCTTCGCTCTACCGACAAAAAGAACTGGAGTGTAATTCTCGAGACGATCAACGCCGAGCACCCACAGCAGGTTTCCTTTCGGTTGGAAGGGGGCCTCGCAGCCACTGAGGTTCACATCTGGGAGACAAATAATACCCGCACATTTGAACACGTCGCCAACGTTAAACCGGTGAATGGGAAATTCGACTACACTTTCGACGCAGATTCACTCTATTCGCTGACCACTACCACCGGGCAGGGCAAAGGAACGGCAGTTCCGCCGCCTGCTTCAGCATTTCCACTTCCCTATGCGGATGACTTTGAGGGAACCCCTTTAAAACATACTCCGAAGTATCTTTCCGATCAGGACGGCGCTTTTGAGGTTCATCACTGTGAGGGACGTCCAGGTCAGTGCCTTGAACAAGTGATCTCCATGAAGCCAATTCCCTGGGGGCCGCTGCCGGATCCATTCACAATTGCGGGTGCAGACAATTGGACTGACTACAGCGTAGCTGTCGATACGCGATTTCTGACCAATGCGCCGGCAACAGTGATGGGGCGAATTGACTCCGCAAACGTCTTTAGAGATGGCAAGTCGCATTTCCCAAGCGGCTACGTACTGCGCTTCGCTCCGGACGGTTCCTGGCAGCTCCTTTCAGCGGAGTTCAAGAAGCCCACGGTAACCCTCGCATCCGGTTTGGCAAAAATAGACCGCAACCAATGGCATCGCCTTCAGTTGAGGTTCCAAGGCAAACAGATTGTAGCCTTACTGGATGGAGTGTCCCTCACAACAATCGACAACTCAGACCATACACACGGAATGTTTGCTTTGGGGACTGAGTGGGATCACATCCAATTCGACAATTTGCGAGTAACGCCTTAGTCTCGGATGAATTATCGAGACCCAGGATGAATTATGTTCACAATCATTGGCTAGGATAGGCGTGGTATGCTTCGACCGCGGCAGTAATCGGAGTCCCGGTAACCTGGCACTGCAACCGGCATACATGCGCTTCCCGGTTGGTGATGGCGGGAGTCGATATTCGCACTGTTGCACAATTGATGGGACACCGTACAATACAGATGACGATGCGATTTGTGCATCTTGCTCCCGAGCACAACCAGGGAGCGGTCGAGAAGCTGGTCACACCGTAGGAAGAAGTGGTGACCAAACTGGCGACCATAAGTTTACAGTGATGGACCTGAAAAGCTGAAATCGCTGTAAGCTTAAGTAAATAAAATGCTTACTAGATAAGCCGGGATGGCGGAACTGGCAGACGCAGCGGACTCAAAATCCGCCGATCGCAAGGTCGTGGGGGTTCGACCCCCCCTCCCGGCACCATAGGTAATCTAGTTTAAAATCAATCACTTGCAAAATCAGCAAAACGTTTGTGCCAAAATTGTGCCAAGAATGTGCTTGTTCGGCATTGAACTGGCGGCCTTTCTGGATTCTTTCTCAGAGTAGCCGATCCTGATGCCTATCAGTGCAACAACGCCGATGGGCTTCGCTAACCTACCGTTCACCTCGTTCATGGCTAGGATGACGGTATGATGGTGGTGAAATCATTCGCGATCGGCTTTCAAGTATTCGGGTAAGGGGAGTCCGCCGCGTTGATTCGGAGGTGTCTCCGGCATGGGCCAAGGCTGCGCGCCGACGCGCTTTGCCCAAGTTCGATAGGCTCCTGCCATCATGTCAACACGCTCGGGCATGGCATCGGCGAGGTTGTGAAGCTCGGTACGGTCGGCTTCCATGTCATGGAGTTCCCAGGTGTCCGGCCATGCGGAGACGAGCTTCCACTTGCCATCGCGAACGGCACAATTTCCTTCGTGCTCCCAGAAGATCATGCCGCGGTCAGTGAGCGGCATGCCGTGGAAGACCGGCAGCAGGCTCTTGCCCTCTAGCGGCGCCGGTTTGGTGCCTGCCTTGGATTTCGCGGGCATGATGGCGCCGGCGGCAGCAAGGCAGGTGGGCATAATGTCGATCTCGTGCCCGACCTGATGGGCCATTTCGCCTCTGGCTTCGAAGCCTTTGGGCCAATGAACGACCAGCGGCGTCGAGATGCCGCCTTCGTGCGCGTAATGCTTGTACAGCTTAAAGGGCGTGTTTGACAAGTTGCCCCACGGGCCGCCGTAACTCTGGATGGTGTTCGCCGGACCGGGCATGACCTCGGGCACGTTGCCCATGAGCAGCGGAGAGCCGTCGGGCGCGGTGTCAGACAGCCAGATAGCGTGCTGTTTGCCGACCACGTGCTTGTTGAACTCCTCATAGTTGCCGCCGTTGTCGGCCATGAAGAAGATGAGAGTATTGTCGAACTCGCCCAACTGTTCGAGCTTCTCGATGACGCGGCCGACAGCCTGGTCGAGAATGTCGACCTGCGCGGCATAGACAGCCATGCGCTCAGTTTCCCACTTCTTGTACGATGCCCGTTGCCACGCGGGCACGCGCGGATCGCGCGGTGTGAGTTTCCAATCCGCTTTCAGTAGACCGGATTTGATCTGCTTTGCGTGGCGCTGCTCACGCATCTTGTCCCAGCCGGCCAAATAACGTTCACGATACTTGGCGACGACGTGCTCGGGAGCATGCAATGGCCAATGCGGGGCGTTGAAGGCGCAGTAGAGGAAGAACGGCTGGTCAGCGGGACCGTCGGCTATCATCTTGGTGGCGTGGTCGGCGATGGCGTCAGTGAAGTAAAAGTCTTTAGGAAACGTATTGATGGGCTCGTTGTCCCAGGTGAGCGTGTTTGGCGTGTAATAGCTGCCCGCGCCGGTGATCATGCTGTAGCCGTGATCGAAACCACGCTGCAGAGGCCAGTTGTGCTTGTCCGCGCCTTCCTCCGTGGTTTGATGCGCGGCCAGATGCCACTTACCGCTGTGATACGTGCGGTAGCCTGCGGGCTTCAGGGCTTCTGCGATAGTGACACAATTGGTATTCAGGTCGCCGTCGTACGCCGGATAAGGATAGCGGCCGTGGTCATCGACCATCATGCCCATGTGCGCCTGATGCGAGTACATGCCGGTCATGAGCGATGCGCGCGACGGGCAGCAGCGCGGCGAGTTGTAGAAAGTAGTGAACTGCAGGCCGCCACTAGCCAGCTTGTCAAGGTTGGGCGTATCGATCTCTGAGCCTTGGCAGCCGAGGTCAGAGTAGCCCATGTCATCTGCGAGAAACAGAATAATGTTCGGCTTGCGGGCCGGAGCCATGGTAGGAAGGGCGGACGACGTTGCGGAAGCAGCGGCCAGACCGGCTGCTGCGAGAGTGGCATCTCGAAGGAATTCGCGGCGATTACTCATGTGGCTTAGATCTCCTGATGTGGATGCGATCTGTGCGGGTTGAAGGCGGCAGATCATGTTGGGCTGACCGCGTTGAATGGAATTCCTCTCACTTATCAATATATGACAGGGAGTAGATCTCATTTCCGGTTATCTCGCGGAGGAAGATAATCGAACTGTGAGGGGCTAATGTAAACCAGGTTTCTATGCGCCCAGAAAGGGCTGTGAAGGATCGAATATCAATGGCAGTTTCAATCTTTGCGCCATTCGCCGAAATTCGCAAGATTTCTGGCTCGTCGCCAGAAGGCCTGCTCGCGTAGAGAAACTGAGAATCGGATGACCAGACGAGATCGTTGCCATTCACCCCGTAGGCGAACTTTCGCCAGTTCTGTTTCGCAACGTCAAATACCAGGACCTGATGTTCCACGGGGATCAGAGCTGCAATAAACTGTCCATCTGGAGACCACCGTGCTGTACCTAGTCCTTCTGAGCCGGGGACTGTGAACTCTTGTCCTGTGAGGAGATCTAGTTTATGAATCGCGCAGGTTTCCCCCAGCTGACATTCCACATTTCTATACACCAGCCATTTGCCGCCTGGTGACCAAGTAGGCGCCCGTTGATTGTCTGTTCCCATGGATGCCGCTCGGGGGACTGCCGCGATCGGCTGAGACTACGAATATGCGCCAAGGCTTATTGGGGAGTTCCGCCATGAATACGAGCGACCTGCCGTCCGGTGACCATCTGGGCAATTCGAGATAGTCTGCAGAAATCTCAATTTGTCTAGCTGCGGTGCCGTCGGTATGACTGATCCATAATGTCTGGTCCGAAGGCCGAATGTATGCGATCATCCTCCCATCTATCGAGAAGTCCACATTCCTCGCAGTAATTCCTGGGAGAAATGGCCTGAATTCATGCGAATGGGTGTCGAATCGTAAGAGGTCCGCTCGCACTGGATTTATATCTTCCTGAGGACCTGCAGAATTGCCTAGCGCAAGAACCTTCTTTGCTTCAGGAACCAGTGCCAAATTTGTATGGTTGTGGATGATAGCGTTTGTGGGCAACAAGTAAAACTTTGAATTCCAGAACTCATGGTGCTTTTCGAGAAGAAAAATCCCTTCTTTACTACATTCTCCTCCCCCCAAGAAAAAGCGACCACTTCTATCAAGTGTCATCGATCTTTCCCAGCAATCTCTCAGCGCAACATGTAAGGGAACGAGTGAGGAGACTTGATTTTTTGTCCGATTCGCTGAAGGTTCAAGTGGCAGATATGTCACAGGGTTGTACGACTGCCCTCTGTGGAACAATACAGCGCCGATCGTGCGAGTCTAGTTCCTCTATATTGTGAAATCAGGCCAGCGAGCCGGGCAAGCCCGGCTCGCTGGGGACTTTACCTGCTCAGAAGCTGAGCTTCAGCGCGAATTGAATTACTCTCGGGGTTCCCGTTGTGCTTTGAATCTGACCAAAGGTCAGATGGTTTGCGTTCGAGTCTGGCGCGTAGAAATGGATCGTGTTGAACAAGTTGAATGCCTCGGCTCTGAGCATGACGTCCATGTTCTCAATTTTATGGTGCTTTTCAAGCGCAGTGTCGAATTGTGTAAAGCTTGGACTCCTCAAGCGGGGATCAGTACGCGATTCATTGCCAAAAGTAAAGGGTGCAGGCACCACAAAGCACGAGGTATCAAACCATTTACTCACCTCCTGTGCTCGTGAAGTATGACTTAACGAACCGCTGCAAGTCTTGTTGGGGCGATTGCCTCCGCCGATGATCGTTGCGCTCATCGCCAACGGGAAGCCGCTTCGGTAGGTAAAGATCCCATTCGACTGCCAACCCCCGACAAGCCAGTTTTCTATACCGTGGGCATTCGACAGGAAGCGGCGGCCCTTTCCCAGCGGTATCTCGGCCACATAGTTGACTGAGACGTCTTGGGGAGTATCCAGTTCTGAAAGGGAGCGTTCGGCGCGGAGGTCGTAGGGGTTCTGCACACCCGTAGTGAGGCCCGCATTGATTGGGTTGTTGTAATTACCGAGTGAGTTAAGTACGTTCGCAATTTCTTTGCTGAATGTATAACTCAAGGACGCGGACACGCCGTGGCGGTCCGGTACCTTCACTTTCAAAGCCAGCGCATGGTAGCTTGAACTTCCAAATGTATCGTCCAGCATATTAATACCGCTGAATTGTGGATTGGGCAGAAGCAATTGTCGTTGTGCAACAGTTGGCTGGGCCAGAGCTCCGGTAGTTATCGTTCCGTAAAAGGGATTTGGCACCAGTTTCTGTAGACCCGTACCTAACGCGAAGTCTTGAGTGGGGAGTGCATTATGTTCGAGTGGCTGTACCAGATGGGTTCCCTTGCTGCCTTGATACAGGAGGTCAATTAGAATTCCCTTCACCTGCTGCTGAATACCGAAATTCCACTGCCATTCGTTCGGCATCTGAGGGTTTGGATTCCAGATATTGACCGACTGTCCTAAGTAAGTGCTTGCTCCCAGGCTAGTTCCGGATGGCTGATTCAGTCCGCCTGGAAATGGATTAGACAAGGTATTGAACGGAGTCAGACCGTCCAACGACGCCACCATTGGAGTGTCGGCGCTGAATCCCGACTGAGGTGCCGCGCCAATGCCCGCCCCCGGCAGGTTGAGAGCAAGTGGCATATACGTGAGGCCAATTCCGCCTCGAATCACCGTGTGGGTGATCGGGTTAAAAGCAAACCCAAAACGAGGTTGTATATCGTTCATGGACCAGCCATACACCGATCGGTTTGACGATGATGCAAAAACCAAGCCACCGGTCAGGCTAGAAAATTGGGAGTTCCTTGCTGGACTCGGTAGATTGTAATCGAACCAATTCAGCCGGTTGTGCCTATCGGTCATAGGGCTAGTCGCGTCATACCGCAATCCATAACTGAGCGTCAGCTTCGGAGTGATGCGAAAGTCATCCTGTCCGTATCCACTGAAATACATATTTTCGAGCGCCATGCCCACCGGAATCCCCATGCTCCCTGACGCTGCCGTACCAAGAAGGAAGCTTGCCCAAGCGCTGCCGGCGTTGCTCGCGAATGAGTTCGGGTTTGGGCCTGCAGTCATAGCTTGGGCAAAGGAATATGACCCATTTGCGTCTCCGCCTTGAATTTGATTGAAGAGGTTCAGTCGAAGGTCCACCCCGAACTTGAGTGAGTGACGACCTGAAAGTCTCATCAGTGAGACCTGGATGCTATGTGTATTCTGCCCAGTAAACAGCAGGCCTCCACCACCACCGATACCGGAGAACCCTGCAATGCCGAAGTTGGGGAACAGAGGATATGCAGCCTTGCTCACCAATGAACTTGGAAATCCAAGTTTTGACTGATCAAATCCGTAACTCAGCGTCGGTCGTCCCCAGTAGAAACGCGCAAAGCCATAGCTGATGTTTAAGACGCTCGAAGGGCCCAGAGTTGTCGTACTATTCACTCCGGCACTGTAGTTGTACAAACGCAACTTTCCAAGGGCGCCGACACCCGGGGTCCCCGGGCCTCCAAAGCTATCGGGCTGGCCGAGAGTATTTCGGTTAAGGGAGTAGCGCTCGAACAGTTTCTCCTTAGTACCCACACTTTGGTCAAACTTTACTCCAAATTCGGCTTCGTCAATGCGCCGAGGTGCATTACTGATAAAGTTCTGCGCTCCGGTGATTGGGTTTCCGGGAAGATTGGGAAGTGGGAGGTAGGTCATCGCCGCTGTCGCAACGGGGCTTATCATACCCTGGGGGATTTGGTTATTTGCGAATGCCGTACGAATGGACTGCGATGGGTTATTGGGATCAGGCGTTGTCGAAAAGGGGTTAAAAATTTGTATAACATTTCCCTTACTGTCAAGGGACTGGGAGAAATCGCCAGCTCGCTGCGCCTTGGTAGGAACGGTGGCGATATACGTCTGTCCCTGAATCCAGCGGGTTCCTTGATAATCCACAAAGAAAAAGTACTTGTCCTTTCCATGGATGACCTTCGGAATGAAAACAGGTCCGCCAGCCGTAAAGCCGAACTGGTTCATCTTGAATGAGGGCGTCGGTACCCCATTCAGCTTGTCGAAGTAGTCGTTGGCGTCCAGAATGTTGTTGCGTAAAAACTCATACGCGTCGCCATGCAAATTGTTCGTTCCGGATTTCGTGTAAACATTAATTACACCGCCTCCGTTTTGCCCCCATTCAGCCTTGAGCGGCCCGCTCTGCACAGAGAATTCCTGCGTTGCATCGACGGATGGAATAGTCGTCATCTGGTTCATGAAGCCGGTCGTTGTTGGAATTCCATCGATCATGACTTCGTTCGCAGATGCCGGACCACCGCCAATAGAAATCAGGGTATCATCGGTTGTGTTCACGGGTATGTCGCCGAACTGGCCATTGGCGCTGGGAGCAGCATGGACACCGGGTGTTTGCAGTACCAGCCTATATGGACTTCGTCCGTTTAGTGGTAAGCCCTCAACCTGCTGGTTGCCGATAACTTCACCCACTGTGGGATTTGTTGTCGATAGGAGGGGCGATTCCCCTGAAACCTCCACCGTTTGGCTCACCGAGCCAACGGTCAGGGAAAAATTGACGTTGGCGATCTGGTCCACTGCAAGTCTGATGCCTCTTCGGGCAGCGGATGTAAAACCTTCCTTCGTAATCACGATGTCATATAGTCCCGGCGAAAGTTGAGGGACTGTATACAAACCGTCTGCGTTTGAAGTCGAGTGCCACGTTCCCTGGGTCTGTGCGTTTTTCACCGTTACCACCGCTCCGGGAATTGATGCATCGGAGGGGTCCGTTATGCGCCCGGTGATCTGACCGGTCGTTCCCTGTCCGAACAAAGCCAACCGTCAAGGACATTGCCGCAGCCATGCAAAGGCTTAATGTCAGGGAAAAAATTCTGGGTCTTTTGGTCATTTTCAGTGTCATGTTACTCCTCCTCAGTCAACGCTTTTGTTGGCCTTTCCTGTCCATTTTCCGGAACAGGGTGGGCCATGTTCATGCGGAAATAAGTGGAATTCTGAATATTCCTTCGCTATTCATGAGTTGCAAATCGCATGTCAAATTGATCTTGGCAAACGTTTACTAGTACATTTGTACTAGCGTTTATTAGCGGATTAGTACGTTAGCACTAGCGTTCATTAGTTCATTGGTACTAGCAGCTATTGGCAGATCGGGCGAACAAAGGCGAGTTGAGTTACTTTGGAATTCGATAGAGTAAACTCCACGCTATTCATAAGCATTTGTGAATGTATCTGCGCACTTATTGGATTGTCAAGAGTAGAGGTTTTCTCCGTGTGGCTGATGCTCTTTAGTTGATGTATAGAACCGGTGCAATGACGGGTGAGAGACGGACTGAACAATCTCAGCGCTATATAAGATGAGGTTGTGCGCTGGCCCCATTGAATGCGAGTTACAGACTGAAATTTGCAGATAGACCTGCCCGAACGCGTAAACGTTTGCTAGACTAATTGTCACAAAGGAGAAAAGTATGAGTACTCGCCGAGGATTTATCCAATCTAGTTCCGCATTGGCTGCGACTCTGGCATTTGATGGCCTGAAAAGTACATTAGCGCAAGAAAGTAACACAGCGCTGAGGCCTAACGTGATTTTCATCCTTGCCGATGATATGGGTTATTCCGACATCGGCTGCTACGGGTCGGAGGTCGATACGCCCAACCTCAATGCCCTGGCCGAGACTGGCCTGCGTTTTTCCAACTTCTATAACAACCCGCGCTGCTGCCCTTCGCGTGCCTCGCTGATGACCGGTCTCTACTCGCACCAGGTGGGCTTTGCGCTCATGGCAGACAACTACGGCGAGATTCCCTATCCTGCCTATAAGGGCGACCTGAGTTCCAACTGCGTCACGGTGGCAGAGGCATTGCGTTCAGGTGGCTATCGCACGGCGATGACCGGCAAGTGGCATCTGACTCCGCCGATGCTTGAGTCCAAGCACAACTGGCCTCTGCAGCGCGGGTTCGAGCGCTTTTATGGCACGATCGCCGGCGCCTGCAGCTACTACGATCCGGCCACGCTCACCGACGGCAACGAGCGAGTGCGCGCCGGCAAGGATTTTTACTACACCGACGCCATCGGTGATCACGCTGTGAAGTATATCGATGAGTTCACCAGCGAGGGCGAGCAGAATCCCTTCTTCCTGTATGCGGCCTTTACCGCGCCGCACTGGCCGCTCCAGGCTCCGGAAGGCGTCATCAACAAATACATCGAGCGATTCTCGATGGGCTGGGATCAGATACGCGCCAACCGGCATAGCCGTCAGATTGAGATGGGGCTGCTACCCGAGAAGTGGGCACTGACGGAGCGCGATTTGCGCGTTCCGCCGTGGCAGCTTGCTGCACATAAGGAGTGGGAGATTCGCCGCATGGCGGTCTACGCTGCGCAGATCGAGTGTCTGGATCACAACATCGGCAAGATCGTCGCAGAGCTCAAAATGAAGGGTGCTTATGAGAATACGCTTATCCTGTTCATGTCCGATAACGGCGGCAACCTGGAGGAACTGTCTGAACCCGGTCCGCTCGCAAACGCGCCCATCTTTATTCCGCACGAGACGGCGGATGGGCGTCCGGTCCGTGCTGGCAACAATCCCAACATCATGCCCGGCGGTCCTGACACGTACCAAAGCATTGGCATTCCCTGGGGCAATGTAGCCAATACCCCATTCCGCATGTACAAGCACTACACGCAGGAGGGCGGCATCTCCACGCCTTTCATCGCACACTGGCCTGCGGGTATTCAGTTGGGCAAGAACGCTATCACGCACCAGGTTGGACACGAGACGGATGTGATGGCTACGCTGCTCGATCTCGCTCACACCAGTTATCCCAAGGAGCGCGATGGCAATCCTGTCCTGCCGACGGTAGGCACCACGCTGGTGCCGGTCTTCTCCGGCAAGCCCCGCGCCGAGCGCACCTACTTCTGGGAGCACGAGGGAAACGCCGCGGTGCGGATCGGTAAATGGAAGTTAGTTTCCGCCTATCCGAATTATTGGCAGCTCTACGACATGGAAGCGGATCGCACGGAGTTACACGACTTGGCCGATCAATATCCTGACCGAGTCGGTCAGATGGCTACTGCCTACAAGAAGTGGGCGAGTATGGTCGGGGTTGAGCCTTGGCCTGTCACCGGTATCTCCTCGAGAGTGCCTGGCGTGATGCCCTACCTCCGCCGGGATAACCAACTGGATTGAGCAAGTGAAATATTCTGCCCTCTGGACGGGTTCCGCTCCGCAAGCCTGATGGTTTGGGCGATGAGGTAAGGAGGAGGTGTAGCGCATCGCGTTTTAGGCCGGAGAAGCGCCGAGCAGTGGCAGTTGAGAGCGTTGGCTCCTGGAGCCTTTGCAGGCCCGCCCGGCATCTCAGATCTGAGCTCCCGTGCTCATTAAGGGTGCTTGGCATGTAGCTTGGCCGAAAGATGCCCCGGCTCTTGCCAGGCGGTCGAGCTTAGGGGTTTTGATCCACTGATTCAATACGCCGAGCGCATGCCGTCGCTCTCTGCTGGCCGGAAAGACGGTGTTCACCTATCGCGAGGCTTAGAGCGGCTAAATGGCAATACGGGACCTCAGCTGGCGGGGCGATGTTAGACAATCACAGCGGACATTATCACGCCGGAGCAGGGCGGCGTTGGCAAGATAATTGCGCAAGGCGGGAGAAAATATGACGGGGTAACACTCCTTGTGAAGGATCGCTTCGTGTTTCACGAGGTGAGAACTTTTGGCAAGTGGTCGGGCCGCATTGCCTCTCTCGATCGACTTGCCAGAGGTTCCTCCCAAGCTGAGCTGCAGGCGGCTCCTGACCGCACACTGGCGGAAGAGCATCCGAAGTTCGCAATGTACCCGACGGATCGGTTTGGGTACGGCTTGGAAAGGGATTGCTGACCGTGGACTGCAAGCAGCAGGCGATGGTATTCGTTAATGTTTGGGGCAGCCTGGGCTAGGAAATCTTCGACGTTGGTAGTGATCTCGGGTCTGCCGTAAATATGGAGTATGAAAGCCCGGACCGGTCTACCGGGAAGATTGAAGCGGTGGCAATTCAACTACAACAGCCGATCCTGCTTTTGCTACGGGGCACACGGACCTATATTGGTCGCAGGCGGGAAAGTAAATTGAAAATTCCCATTCAATCAGGCAGGTATTCGACATGAAGAACGCGCAGTTCGCGGGGCATCTCGATCCCAAACGCATATCACCATCAATGCGTCCAGAAATAGGATCGGGTAGAGCGGCTCAAGCGGCCGGCTCTGCCACTCCCTGACTTCTTCCATCACTGTATCCGCGACCGCCGAAATCACCGAAGGCGACACCTCTACACCGTAGATTTCCTCGTCGCCCTGCGTCCACGATGATTACCTTCTGCCCGTACCACGGATGCCAGAGATAGCGCATTTCACGAATGCGGATTTTATGGGTATCGTGTTCCTCGGTTGTACAACTGGAAAGGACCCCATGGTGGCATCGGCTTGGCCACACCTATCAGCTGCTTCGGCCTCGAAAGGAACAACCTGTTGAGACTCTACAACTAGTCAGAATGGAGGGACCGGTTCCAGTGCACTGGATGTAAAAGAGTACGATAGTTATTATGCATTTCGTCGGAAGGCCGACCTGTCTACTCCTGGCTTTACTCGGTTTGGCCTTGTCCGGCTGCGCTTCCAGTTCCTGGCGATCCACTATCGCCGTCATCCCGCGCGAAACATCAGAGGAGATCTCCGTAGCCGAACACGGCGGTGCTGCTGACGCTGCACTGCGCCAGCATCTACGCGTCTATTGGAACGGTCCTACCACCAGCGATGATGTCGAGCCGCAGATCAAGCTCACGGAAAAAGCCATCCGTGACCGCAGCTACGGGCTGTTGCTATCTCCGAATAACCCGTTTGCCCTGAATACGCTCATCGAGCGCGCTCTTTCCAGCGCCATCCCCGTGGTTGTCGTCGGCGCTGAGATTCCCATCGCGCCGCGGCAGGGCCTCTCCTTTGTGCTCAACGATGAAAACAGAACCGGCACCCTTATCGCCCGCAGATTGCACCGCATTCTCGGCGGAAAAGGAAAAGTCATCATCCTTGGCGTGAATCCTCTCTCTCCCGGCAGTGTGCCCCGCGCGGAAGCGGTACAGCGCGCGATCCTGCGCGAAGATCCGCAGATTCAGATTGTTGACGAGCTTACAGGATCGTTCAGCTTTGGTCGGGCGGAACTGGTAACTGAGCAGGCGATTCGGAGCCATCCCGGCCTCGACGCCATCATCGCCCTCGGCATCAACGAAACGCGGGGTGCGGCGTCCGCGGTCGCCAGTGCCGGCGCAATGGGCCGCATTCGCATCGTTGGCTGCGATCAGGGCATGGATCTGCTCTTCCTCCTGCGCGATTCCGTGATCGACTCCCTGGTGGTGCAGGATTCGCGCACCATGGGACGTATCGCTGTCGGCAATCTGGTCGCCCAGCATCTGGGCCGCAGCGTTCCCGAGAGAGTGCTTGTGGAGCCTCGGTTCGTCAGCCAAGCCAATGTCGACGATCCCGTCATTCAGACCATTCTTTCGGAGCGTTGGAGGCCCGGGACGTGAAAGGCCCGATCCTTTCCCGAATTGCGCGGCGGCGATTTGCCGGACTCATCGCAGTGCTCGCGGCCGCCGCCACAATCGCCGTCTTCACCCTGCGGGGGGGCGGTCCAAAGCTTCCATATCACGACTCCTTTTCGGCGAACAAAGCCGAAGAGTGGTCCGCCTACGGCGGCGCCTGGCAACTGGCCGGAGGAACCGTCTTCAATCGATCGGATGAACGAGGCGCAAAGCTCGTCACCGGTTCGCCCACGTGGTCAAACTATCGCATCCAAAGCGATCTTGAGATGCTGGGCCACGCCGGAGACGTAGGTCTCATCCTCCGCGTCGGAGACGAGGAGACGGGCATCGACTCCTATAACGGCTACTACGTTGGCCTGCGAAGCAACGATTCCGCGCTGGTCATTGGCCGAGCCGATCATGGCTGGCTCGAAGCCCACCCCGTGCCCGTGCCCGGAGGTGTGGAACCATCCGTGTGGTATCGCCTGGAAGTCGTCGCAGTCGGCTGCAGGATTGGCGCAGTCGCCACCAACCTCCAAACCGGCCAGTCCGCCTGGGGCGCCTTCGAGGAGAATCCTTGTGTCGCCGGCGGCAAAATTGGCCTGCGCTCGATGGGAACCGGTGGCGCCTGGCGTCACATCAGTGTTACGCCCACCACCGAAGCAGACCTGAAATCGATCATGGCGCATGCAGGAGCCGTGGAATATCTGAAGTACCCCGAGAGCGAGGCCGAGTACTACAACATGCGCCGGTTCGATTTCGGTAAGACCTACTTTCCCGTGCACGGCCATCAGAAGACCATACTCGCCCTCATGCAGGAAGTGCCGAGGCAGCCTGTGCGGCCACTCGTCTCTCTGGCGCCGATTGAGAGCGTGCGTTCGATGATCACCCCTGACGCCACCGTCCGAGTGCGGGGCGTTGTCACCCTGGCCAACCCCGTCTATATTCAGGATTCCTCCGGGGGCATCCAGCTCGACTCCAAAGCTCAGCTGCCTCTCAACCTCGGCGACGAGATCGAAGTCACCGGCCGTATCGTTCTCTCCGGCTACCGTCACGATCTCGAAGCCACCACCGTCCGCCTCCTCTGGGACCGCACGCCGACCGTTCCCCTCTCCATCTCCAGCACCCAAGCCGCCAGCGGCGCCTTCAGTTCCTCGCTGGTCGAGATTCGCGGCTACATCCGTTCCATCACTCGCGAATCCGACGGCACACTGCGCCTCCGGCTCGACGACGAGTCGCAGTCCTTTGCCGCCGTCGTCCCCACGCCTCTGTCAAGCAGTGCATACCGAAACTGGCAGCCCGGCAGTTGGCTCAGCGTGCACGGAATCTGCGTTATCGGCGAGAACTTCGCAAAGCAGAGCGCGGCGTTCACTGTTCTCACCCGCTCCTCGGACGATATCGAGGTGCTCGCCGGGCCTCCATGGTGGAGTGCACCGCGCCTCCTGCGCCTCCTGATCGCCGCATTCGTCCTCATGTTCGTCGGAATCCTTCTCTACCTGAAAATCGAACGCTGGAAGATGAGGGGCATCATGGACGAGCGCGAACGCCTGGCACACGAAATGCACGACACTCTGGCCCAGAGCTTCGCCGGTGTCAGCTTTCACCTGCAGGGTGTGCGCAATCGGATGCGCAATCTTGCCTTGGTGGAAAGGGCGGATCTTCTCGAAAAGCTCGATACCGCCTGCAGCCTTGTCGCCCAAACCCACTCGGAGACCAGCGCCAATATCGCCGCTCTTCATCCCGATGCCGACGGCGGCGTCGATCTTCTCGTCGCCCTCGAGCGCTACGCCGCGCCCATGCTAGATGCCGACAATGTCCCCATGGAGATCAGGCGAAGCGGCGTCGTCCGCGAAATCTCTCTCCCCGTGCGTGACGCCCTCTTTCAGGTGGGCCGTGAGGCTATCACCAATGTTGTTCGGCACAGCCGCTCAGAGAAGCTCTCTCTCTGCCTGCGTTATGAACCCCGCACCGTGGCGCTTGAGGTGCGCGACAACGGCGTCGGCTTCAGCTGCGACACAGAGGCGGGCTTCGGGATCTCCGCCATGCGGCGGCGCTGCGAACGAATCGACGCCGATCTGCAGATCGCGAGCGCTCCAGGGCAGGGCACCACGGTGACGATCACCTCACCCTACGGTCGAAGGCACACCGTGTCGGAATGGTTCCGGCAAACCTGGAACCGGCTGCTCTCCTTCCGCCGCGTCGCGCCGCCAGGGGAAGATGACGCCGTCGAAGAGCGCAACGTCTGACTGCGTCGCCCAACCCCAGCCTTCTGGTCCCTATTCCTCGTCGAGATGCACCAGCCCTTGCTGCAACGCAATCGCCGTGGCCTCTGTACGGTCGCGGACGCCCAGCTTCTCGAGCAGGCTCACTACGTGGTTCCGTACTGTATTGGCGCTGATCGAAAGCTGCATCGCGATCTCGTGATTCTTCATCCCGCGTGCCACCAGGTGGAGGATCTCCAGCTCTCGCGTGCTCAGCGGCTGGCGGCTCACGCGTTGCGCCAACTGGTGCGCAATATGCGGTGGAATCGCGCTCTCTCCCGCGTGCACCTTGCGAATCGCTTCGGTGACCTCCTCGAGAGAAGAGCTTTTCAGGATGTAAGCCTTCGCACCCGCCTTAATTGCGCCAAATACGTCCTCATCGGAGTGATAAGTCGTTAGGACCACAGCCCGCAGTTGCGGACACAGACGCCGAAGTTCCAGCAGCATTTCCACTCCGCCGATCTGCGGCATCCGCAGATCGGTGACTAGGATGTCCGGCGAAAGTACGGGAACCTTTTGAATAGCCTCCAGGGAACTGCCGGCCATACCAACGACTGCCATGTCCAGCTCGCTTTCCAGCATCGTCCGCAGCCCCAAGCGGACCACGTCGTGATCGTCCACGATAAAGATCCGAATGCGGCCGTCGCTGGAAATCTCGGACATCATAGTTAGCATTGTACCGTTACGTCATCCGCGGCACAGCATGGTTCTTGCTCGCGCTCGACGTCCTGTAAATAGTTCTCAGGAACTATTCAAAAATGCGCGGCTCATACCATTGACCCGGACGACCTCTACTCCATAGGATGAGCCCGGCACCACGGGTGACCAGCCGCGACATCGGAAAAGCGCGGCACCACAGACCATAGGGATGGCCCCGCAAGACGTCGTTGGAATCTTGCATCTCCACAAGATGCGAACGATCCAGGAGAGGATTTAGTTCAATGCGCCTAACTACCCGGCGAGTTAGCTATAAGTGCGTAGTGATCTTGGCAGTACTATTGCTGCCTGTTGCAAAGGCAAGGGCCCAGGCACCCGCAGGTAGTATGGACTTCCGTCCGCCCGCCATACCTCTCGTAGCCCACGATCCGTATTTCAGCATCTGGTCGATGGCCGATCAGGCGACGAAGGTTCCGACGGAACACTGGTCCGGAGTCAACCAGGATCTCTATGGAATCATCCGCGTTGACGGAAGGAACTACCGCTTCCTAGGCGCACTGCCGCGCCATCGCGACGCCGAGCCCGCCCTGAAGCAGGTCCGCCTGTCGGTTACGCCCACGCGCACAGCCGTCGTCCTGACGAGCTCCGAAATCGAGCTCGATATGGAATTCATGAATCCTCTGTTCCCCGACGATCTCGCGCTGCTGTCACGTCCCGTCACCTATCTCACGTGGAACGTGAAGTCCCGTGATAACCGGGATCACCAGGTAACGCTTTATCTCGACGCCGCAGGCACCCTTGCCACAAACGACCCCGGCCAGGCGGTCTTTGCGTCCCGGGCCAGAATGCAGGGACTTGATCTGTTGCGCATCGGCACGAAGAGGCAGTCCGTTTTGGATCGCTTTGGTGACAACGTCCGTATCGACTGGGGCTGGTTCTATCTCGCCGTTCCTCAGAACGAAAGCGCCAGTACTGCTGCCGGCAACCGGAGTTACCGCGAGAAGTTTCTCCTTACCGGCAATATGCCTGAAGCGGACGATATCGGCGACGCCCGCCCTCCGCAGAATCACTATCCGCCTGCGCCGACTCTGAACTTGATGGTGCCGTTCGGCAGCGTCGGAGCCACCCCAGTTCAGCGGCACATCCTCCTTGCCTACGACGACCTCTGGTCCGTCGAATACATGCACACGAAGCTCCTGCCCTATTGGCGTACCAAGGTTCCAGGTTTTACGGAAATGCTCGAAGCCGCCGAAAAGGAGTACCCAGCTCTCGAAGTGCGCTCCCGCCGCTTTGACAGCGAACTAGAATCTGATCTCGTCAAAGCCGGCGGCGAGCAGTATGCCCGGATTGCGACCCTCGCCTATCCCCAGGCAATGGCCGCCCAGAAGCTCGTTGAGGGCCCCGGCGGCGAGCCCTTCTTCATGCCGAAGGAGAACTTCAGCAACGGATCCATCTCCACCGTCGACGTGATCTACCCCTCTGCACCCATGTTTCTTCTGTTGAACCCAAAGCTTGTAGAGGCGCAGCTGGAGCCGGTCTTTCGCTATGCGGCGATGACAGCGTGGAAGTTTGACTTTGCTCCGCATGACCTCGGCGTCTATCCTCTGGCGAATGGACAGCAGTATGGCGGAGGTGAAGTCAGCGAAGAAAACCAAATGCCCGTGGAAGAATCGGGCGACATGATCCTGCTGTCCGCAGCCATCGCTCATGCCGAGAAGAGCCCTGCCTATCCCGGCCGTCACTGGGACCTCCTCAGCAAATGGGCGGACTATCTGCTCGTTCATGGCCTCGATCCCGAAAACCAGCTATGCACTGACGATTTCGCCGGACACCTCGCCCACAATGCGAACCTCTCCATCAAGGCGGTTGAAGCTCTCGGCGCATTTGCGCAAATGGCTGAGGATCTGCACCATCCTCAGGTGGCGGAGCGCTATCGTGCCGTCGCCAAAGCCATGGCCCAAAAATGGATCTCGATGGCCGATGACGGTGACCATTACCGTCTGGCCTTCGACAAGCCTGGCACCTGGAGCCAGAAGTACAACCTCGTCTGGGACACCGTTCTGGGTCTCCACCTGTTCCCGCCGTCCGCCGCCGCGCGCGAGTCCACCTTCTATCTGTCCAGAATGAATCGGTACGGCCTGCCTCTCGACAACCGGGCGACCTATACCAAGCTGGACTGGGAACTCTGGACCGCCACCCTCGCTACGAATCCCGCCGACTTCCAGCGCATCACCGAGGCCGTTTATCGCTTTCTGAACGACACACCGGATCGTGTTCCCATGACGGACTGGTACGATACCGTCACCGCAAATCAGGTTCATTTCCAGGCGCGCTCCGTTGTCGGCGGCGTCTATATGAAAATGCTCGCCGACCCCACCCTTTGGGCTACCTGGGTCGCGCGCAGTACCAACGCCCGCGGCGATTCCCAGTAGGCTCGGCCAAGGACCGGGAAGCGAAGTTTATTGGATTTTGGCGGCAGCCTGCCCGAATCACTGATTTGCTCAATCAGCAACCATTCCTGCTGAGTTCGCCGATAACCCTGGAGTCACACACACGTTGTATGCGAATTGTGCGCACAAGCTTCGGCAGGACTTTTTTCCAGGTCGGCACCTATAAGCGCCAGGGCAAAAATAGACCACAGAACGCCACGTGAGGGGTGTTCTGCGGCGGAGTAAAAGTGGTTCGGATCCGACGTCGGGACGGATATCCTCAATTGCCAATTTGTGTCCAGTTTGTGCCTGAAGATGTCGGTTGTGGCGATTTGAGCGATTCTGTCGATTCTGGAGTCAGTAACTTACGTGTTTTCAATACCTGGGTAAGGTTCGCCCCCCTCCCGGCACCAATCTAAGATATTCAAAACATTTAGTTTGATCGCATTGACTTGCGAGTGCCGTTGGCGGGGTCAGAGCCGAGGCGCGGGAGTCCTTCGATGGGCTGTTGACCACGTTCGGGCTCGGCAAGCAGGCGACGACCTTTATGGCGTCCGGCTTTGGTGGAACCCCCAACCGCGAATAGCGACGGCACCGACCACGGGTGGGCGGTCTGTTTCAGCATGGATTCGGGATGGCGTCAGGTTGCGGAGCAGACCGGGCTTGTAACAAGAGTCAGTACGGTCTGCACCAACTGAGGAAGCGCGCTTTCAACGACGGCAGAGAGAGTGTCGCCGTGCTCAAAGTTTTCGCCCGCGATGGAAACGACGAAGTGCTGTGGGCGATTGCCGTAGAGGACTTCACCGAGGTCGAGCAGCTGTGCGGGCGTGAGCCAGTGGGAAGAACCGCTGCCTGCAATCTGATCCAAATCGTTGTGGCAGCGCACCTGTCCCGGCTTGTCTCCATTAGCCGCATCGATAAAAATTACTCGATCCACATGCGCCGCACTCTCGGCGAGCTCAGGCGTGAGCTGGTGTGTGCAGACGATCTCCGCGTCCGCGAGTGAGAGCTTTGCGCGAAGGAGCTCGGCCGCGCGCCATGCAACTCCGTCGTCGGAGCGGAGCGGGTTGCCATAGGCGAGGATGAGGACGCGGGGAGTCATGAACAACCGGCGTCAGTTCCGAGCGACGCGATCGACTATTTCGCCGGCGGTGTTGACGAGTTGTACCTCAAGCGCCATCTGCCCAAGCGCATGCGTGGAGCAGCTCAGGCATGGATCGTAGGCGCGAATCACGGCTTCGACGCGGTTGAGCATGCCGTGGGTAATCTTGTCGCCCTTCACGTAATGCTTTGCAACCTGGAGAACGCTGCGATTCATAGCGAGATTATTCTGGCCGGTGGCGATGATGAGGTTGACCCACTGGATGAGGCCATTTTCGTCGATTTTGTAGTGATGGATGAGTGTGCCTCGCGGCGCTTCTGCCACGCCGACGCCCTCCATCGCGTTGGGGTTGGCGACGGCCCGAACGTGAGTGTCGAGGATTTCAGGATCGTTGAGCAACTGCTCGATCCGTTCGACGCAGTAGAGAATCTCAACCACGCGCGCGTAGTGGTAGTAGAAGGAGCTGAGGGGTACGGGCTGCTGCAACTGGCGGAACTCGGCGAGCGCCTTGTCGGCGAGCGGCGTGCCGCAGTGCGTGACGACATTGAGGCGCGCAAGCGGACCGACGCGGTAGATGCCACCGGGGAATCCCCTGGGCAGATAGTAGGCGGATTTGAGATAGCTCCACGGCTCAACCTTCTCGCCCAGAAATTCGAGATAGCGGGAGGGGTCGAGGTTGCCGGCTACTTCAATGCCATTCTCATCGACGAAGCGAAGCGTGCCGTCGTAGAAGGTGAGGGAGCCGTCCTTCCTGACGAGCCCCATGAACAGAGACGGGAAGTTGCCGAAGACGCTAATTTCTTCGCTGAGCGTTTCACTGGCCTGCTTGAGCCAGTTGAGGCTGCGCACGGCGATGTCCAAGGCATCGGGAATGGTTTTGAGAATGGCGTCGCGATCTTGCTGGCTGAGGGGCTCACTGACGCCCCCGGGAACAACCCAGGCGGGATGAATGCGCTTGCCGCCGAGGCGCTCGATAATCTGCTGGCCGAATTTGCGAAGCATGATGCCGTCGCGCGCCAGGGAGGGATTTTTGGCAAGGACGCCGAAGATATTGGTTTCGGCGGGATCGGCGTCCATGCCGAGGAGGATATCGGGCGAGGAAAGATGGAAGAGGCTGAGGGCGTGAGATTGGACGACCTGCGCGATGCCGAAGATGCGGCGCAGTTTCTCGGCGGTGGGTGGAATGCGAACGGCGAGCAGAGCGTCGCAGGCCTTGGCCGAGGCGATGAGATGGCTGACGGGGCAGATGCCGCAGATGCGCGCCATAAGCGAAGGCATTTCTGAAAATGGACGGCCCTCGGTGAATTTCTCAAAGCCGCGGAACTGGGTGACGTGAAAGCGCGCGTCCTCGACGTTGCCGTTTTCGTCCATATGCAGCGTGATCTTCGAGTGGCCTTCGATGCGCGTGACCGGGTCGATGAGAATGGTTTTGCGTTCTGCCATGACTCAGGCTCCAAACCGTGTGAGAGCGCTCAGCTCGGGAATGCGGCCTGCAAGCAGCTCAGTGAGCGCGAAGTAGATGGTGTCTGCAGAGGGCGGGCAGCCGGGGATATAGACGTCGACGTTGACGACTTCATGCACGGGGCGCGCGTAAGGCAGCAGACGCGGGATGACCTGGTCGGGCGTGCCCTGATCGAGGGTCGCGTTCTCAACATAGGCACGGTCATAGATGGCCTGGACGGGAAAAGGATTGCGCATGGCGGGCACATTGGCGGTGACGGCGCAATCGCCAAAGGAGATGAGCAGCTTTGTGCGGCCGCGCACGTGCCGGATTTTGTGGAGGTCTTCCTCGCTGCTGACCGCGCCCTCAACGAGGGTGATGTCGACATCGTCCGGAAAGTCCTTGCGATCGACGAGGGGGCTGTAGACCAGCTCCACTTTGTCGGCGAGCTCGATCAGGCGCTCATCCATGTCCAGGAAGGACATGTGGCAGCCGGAGCAGCCATCGAGCCATACCGTTGCCAGCTTCGTTCTGCTCATTCGTGTTCACCTCTCATCAGCGTCAGATAGGGAAGGAATTGTCGGCGCTTCTCCATCTCCGCGACGGAGCGGCCCTTCTCAGAGAGCGCGCCGGTGGGGCAGACGTGGACGCACTTGCCACAGCTTGTGCAGGACTCGGAGTCGCCCCACGGCTGATTGAGATCGGTAATGACGCGGGCCTCAATGCCGCGGCCCATCACGTCCCATGTGTGAGCGCCTTCGATTTCGTCGCAGACGCGCACGCAGCGGGTGCATAGAATGCAGCGGTTGTGGTCGAGCGTGAAGCGCGGGTGGGAGGCGTCGACGGAGAGTTGCGGATTGCGATAGGGTAGCGTGACATGGGTGACACCCTGCTCCTGGGCCAGCGACTGCAGCTCGCAGTGCCCATTGACCACGCAGACCGAGCAGACGTGATTGCGCTCGGCGAAGAGAAGCTCAAGGATGGTGTGACGATGCTTTTTGAGCCGGTCGGTGGCGGTGTAGACCTCCATGCCCTCCTCGACCCTGGCGATGCAGGCGGGGAGCAGCTTGTTGGAGCCCTTTACCTCGACCAGGCACATGCGGCAGGCGCCGATATCGCTGAGTCCCTCAAGGTGGCAGAGGGTGGGGATTTGGATGCCGTTCTCGCGCGCTACTTCAAGGATGGTCTGGCTGGCGTGTGCGCTGACGTCCATTCCGTCGATGACCAGAGTTTTGACATCGGTTGCGGGACTCATGCGGTTACCTCCACGGTAGCTTCAGCAGGCTGCATGGTGCAGACACCGGCGGGACAGCGCTTGTGGACGATGTGTTCGATGTACTCGTCGCGGAAGTAGCGCAGGGTGCTGAGCACGGGGTTCGGCGCTGTCTGGCCGAGGCCGCAGAGGCTTGCCTCCTTGACAGTGGCGCAGAGATCGACGAGGCGCTCGAGGTCGTCCATCGTGGCTGTGCCGGTGCAGATGCGGGTAAGGAAGGTGTGCATCTGCGCGGTGCCGGCGCGGCAGGGAACACACTTGCCGCAGGATTCTGTCATGCAGAACTCGACAAAGAAGCGCGCGACGTTGACCATACAGGAGGTGTCGTCCATGACGATCATGCCGCCGGAGCCCATGATGGAACCAGCGGCCATGAGTGCGTCGTAGCTTACGCCGAGGTCGAGCATTTCCGCGGGTATGCAGCCACCGGAAGGTCCGCCGGTCTGCACCGCCTTGAAGGTGTGGCCGCCGGGAACGCCGCCGCCAATGCCCTCAATAATCTGCCGCAGCTTGATACCGAGCGGGACTTCGATTAGACCTGTATGGCGGATTCTGCCAGTAAGGGCGAAGACCTTTGTTCCCTTGCTGCGCTCAGAGCCCATGTCGTAAAACCACTTGCCACCGTTGCGAATGATGGGCGCGATGTTTGCGTAGGTTTCGACATTGTTGATGAGGGTGGGTTTTCCCCAGAGGCCGGCGACCGCCGGATAGGGGGGGCGTGGACGGGGCGTGCCTCTCTGGCCCTCGATGGAGGCGATGAGTGCGGTCTCTTCGCCGCAGACGAAGGCCCCCGCACCGAGACGAATCTCGATGTCGAAATTGAATTGCGTGTTGCAGATGTTGGCGCCAAGCAGGCCGCGGCGGCGCGCTTCACGAATAGCGGTGGTGAGGCGAGCGACCGCGACAGGATATTCGGCGCGTACGTAAATGTAGCCATTGGTGGCGCCCACGGCGTAGGCGGCCAGCGCCATGCCTTCGAGGACGCGGTGCGGATCGCCTTCCATCACGCTGCGATCCATAAATGCGCCAGGGTCTCCTTCGTCACCATTACAGATGACAAATTTTGGACTTCCAGCGGCTTTGGCAACGGTGCTCCACTTGAGGCCGGTGGGATAGCCGCCGCCGCCGCGCCCGCGCAGGCCGCTCATCGTGATTTCCTGAACGACTTCGGCGGGCTTCATCTCAGTAAGCGCCGAGAGGAGCGCCTTGTAGCCGTCGCGCGCAATGTAGTCGTCGATCTTTTCGGGGTCAATGTACCCCGCGTTCTCGAGAACAACGCGCACCTGATGCTCGAAGTGCTCGTTCAGGTCGCATTGCAGTTCTGCGACGGGCTTTGCGCCTAGGGCGTCGACAATCTGCGCAGCTTTGACGTCGGGCACCTTGTGATAGAGAGTGCCTTCGGGATCGACGCGGACCAGCGGACCAGAGGAACAGGGACCCATGCATCCGGTTTTACGGATGAATACGTTCTTGCCCGCAGCCTTCGCGGCCTCGATCAATGCGCCGCGCACGCGGTCTGCGCCCTGGCTGGCACAGGCCAGATCCATGCAGACGTTGATCTCATAGTCGTACTTCTCGTTTTCCTGATGGACGCTTCTGGCGATTTGCTCAAGTTCTTCGCTGGTCATTCCACTGTCCACCTTTCCAGTTGCGCGAGCATCTGCTCGCGGCTGACTTCACCGGCCACGGCACCGTCAGAGAGCACGACGGGAGCACGGCTGCAGGCGCCCACACAGCGAGCGGTCATGAGGCTGATGTTGCCGTCGCTGGTGGTGTGCCCCGCCTTTATGCACAGGTGCTTCTCGGCTTCGGCAATCAGCTTGTCGGTCCCCTTGATGTAGCAGGCTGTGCCGGTGCAGATGGTCATGGTGTGCCTTCCGGGAGGCTTGAGAGTGAAGAAATGGTAGAAAGTCGCCACACCGTAGGCCTTGCTGAGCGGTACGCGCAGCGAAAGCGCGACGAAGCGGATGGCTTCGTCATCGAGATATCCGAACGAAGATTGAACGGTGTGAAGCGCTTCGATGAGCGAGTGGCGCGCAAAACCATTCTTGCGCATGGTGCCATTCACGATTCTCCAGCGCTTATCGTCGCTTGGAGGCTCCGGCATTGCTCCGTAGGAAGCCATGATTTTCTCTCCGGTGTGGCCAGACACAACACTTACCACTTTTGAGTCTAGATTGCACGTGTGTCCAAGGCTGTGACTCGAGTCACCTGGGGACGTGAGACGATGCATGTCGATGCAGTCAGGACAAGTGACGATGAGCGGCAACCATGGCCTGGCCAAGGCTGAGGCCACCGTCACCGGCGGGAACCATGTGGTGAATGAAGACGCTAAATCCTTCGACCTGAAGACGTTGAGACAGCTGCAGCAGCAGGCGCACGTTGTGAAAGGCTCCGCCACTGAGGCAGACCTGATGGAGGCCGGTGCGCTGGCGCAAGAGCTGCGCGGTGCGAACGAGAACATCGGCGAGGCCATTGTGGAAGCGGGCGCTGATCATTTCGGCTGGGACGGCGGCATGGATATCGGCGACGAGTGCGTGGAAGAGGCTTCGCGTGCCGATGAGGAAGCAATCGCCGGAGAGCGTGAGATCGAAGGGGTAGGCGGAGGCGTCGTCGATGCCGACTGCGGCCATCTCGAGTTCGATGGCGGCCTGGCCTTCGTAGTTGACCTGCTGGCGAATGCCTGCAAGGGAGGCGACCGCATCGAAGAGCCGGCCGCAACTGGATGTGAGCGGAGCGTTGATGCGGCGCTCGAGCATGCGCGTGGCGAGATCGATCTTTGCGGAGCCGATCTGGTCAAAGAGCGGAAGCGGCATTTTGCGGAAATCCGGACCGAATGTCTGATGAAGAAAGCTGACGGCCATGCGCCAGGGTTCGCGAATGGCCGCGGCTCCGCCGGGCATGGGGATGTATTCCAGGTGCGCGACGCGGGAGAAGGAAGCGTAGCCGGCGATGAGGACTTCGCCGCCCCAGATGTTGCCATCGGGGCCATAGCCGGTGCCGTCGAGAGCGAAGCCAATCACGGTGCCGTCGAGGTGATTCTCTGCCATGCATCCGGCGATGTGGGCGTGATGATGCTGCACCCCGATGAGCGTGCGGCCGTCCTGCTTGAGCGCCCAGCGCGTCGAGAAATAGTTGGGGTGCAGATCGTAGGCGACAATGCCTGGATCGATTTCGAGAATCTCTTTGAGATGATCGATGGCTTCGAGAAAGAATCCGTAAGCGGCGAGATTTTCGAGGTCGCCGATGTGTTGACTGAGAAATGCCTGGCGGTCCTGCGCGAGGCAGATGGTGTTTTTGAGTTCTCCGCCGACGGCAAGGATGGCTGGGACTGCCTTGTGCAGTTGAACGGGTGAGGGCACGAAGCCCCGTGAACGGCGCAGGTGTTGCAGATTGCAGCCGGTGACACGCACGACAGAATCGTCGCAGCGGAGGAGGATGTCGCGGTTGTGGACGAGGAAGAAGTCGGCAAGGGTGGCGAGGCGCTCGCGCGCTTCTTCGTTTGCGATGGCGATCGGCTCTTCACTGGCGTTGCCGCTCGTCATGACGAGAGCCTTGAAGCGGCCTTCGCGGAAGAGCAGTGCGTGGACGGGCGTGTAGGGGAGAAAGATGCCGAGATCGTGGTTGCGTGGCGCGATGGCCCCAGGCAGAGCGCAATTTTGGTTCCGGCGCAGCAGGACAATGGGGCGCTGGCGTGATTGCAGTGCGTCGCTCTCCGCGGCGCTGACATGACAGAATCCGCGCGCTGTTTCGACGTCGGGAACCATGAGGGCGAAGGGCTTTTCCACCCGGTGTTTGCGCGTGCGGAGGAGTTCAACGGAGGACGTGTTCAAGGCATCTGCGGCGAGATGAAAGCCTCCGATGCCCTTGATGGCGACGATGTGTCCGGCGCGGAGAAGATCGATGGTGTGCGCGATGGGGTCGTGCTCTGCGATCAATCGGCCGTCGTTGGTCCAAAGCTCGAGACGCGGTCCGCATTGCCAGCAGGCGTTGGGCTGGGCGTGAAAGCGCCGGCTGAGCGGGTCGTCGTACTCGGCCTGACAGGCGGGGCACATGGGAAACGTCGCCATCGATGTGGATGGCCGGTCGTAGGGAATGCCACGCACAATGGTGAAGCGCGGGCCGCAGTTGGTGCAGTTGATGAAGGGGTAGCGATGGCGACGATCCTGAGGCGAGAACATCTCGCGCAGACAGTCGTCGCATACGGTGACGTCAGGCGAGATGAGGGTGTGGACGGCCTCGCCTTTGCGGCTCTCGACGATGCGGAAAGCGGCATCGTTGCCTATTGCGTCGCGATTTTCGATGGTGACGGAGAGAATGCGGGCGAGTGGAGGAGTCTCACTCCGCAGGCGCCCGAGGAAACTGTCGATGACGGCCGCATCGCCCTGCACTTCAATGACGACGCCGGAGGCATTGTTCCAGACAGAACCGGCGAGACCCAGATCGGTGGCGATGCGATAGACAAAAGGCCGGAAGCCGACACCCTGCACAAGTCCAGAGACCTGAATCTGACGGCGAGAGAGAGCGTCGCTCATGAGCACCTATCCAACGGTTGCGGTCTGCGCTGCACGCAAACGCTGGTGGCGCTGCTCAAGCCACGCAAGCCATTGGTCGAGGCCGTCTCCGGTGGTGTTGGAGACACGAAGAATCTCTATCTCCGGATGCACGCGGCGCGCGTTCTCTTCGGCGAGATCGATGTTGAACGGGACATGCGGCAGCAGATCTGTTTTGGTAAGGACTGCGAGCTCGGACTTGAAGAAGATCGACGGGTACTTGAGCGGCTTGTCTTCGCCCTCAGTGACGCTGAGCAGGACGATTTTGGCTTCTTCGCCGAGGTCGTAGCTCGACGGGCAGACCAGATTGCCGACGTTCTCGACAAAAAGGATGTCGATTTCGCCGAGGTTCCAATTTTCGAGATGACGTTCAATCATCTTCGCATCGAGATGGCAGGTGCCGCCGGTGGTGATCTGCTTGACCGGGAAGCCGTAGCGGCGGAGGCGATTGGCGTCGTTTTCTGTCTGAATGTCTCCGGTGAGAACCGCGGCACGCAGCCCACCTTTCATGCGCTCCAGGGTTCTTTCGAGGAGGCTGGTCTTGCCGGAGCCGGGCGAACTGATGAGATTGACGCAGAGCGTTCCATGGGCGTGATAACGTTCGCGAAGTTCGGCGGCAATACGGTCATTTTCCTTGAGGACTTTCTTTTCAAGCGGAATTTGATTCATACTCCTCCACCTCCAGTGATGCCAATTCCAATTGGTCTCCGCTCAGGAACTTGGTTTGCTCCCGCCCGCACTGCGGACAGCGGAAATCGAAGCCCGCGACGGCGAATGTGGTGCTGCATTGCGGGCAGCGGTGTGTGCGCGGACAGAATTCAATTTCCAGCTGAAGGCCGGCGAGATTGGTGTCCTGCGTGAGCGCATGAAAGCAGAATTGGAGAGCGTCGGGATCGATGGCAGCGAGCTCGCCGACGCGAACAGCGACTCGCATGGGCCGCGTGGCCGGGTAGCGGAGCATCTCCATGCGAACGGCTTCAAGAATCGAGTTGGCAATGCCGATTTCATGCATGGCGGCGGCTCTCAACAGATGCGCGGCAACTGGTCGCCGGCGAGCATGTCGACGATGCGGCTGGTGCCGAGCGGAGTTTTCATGGTGACGAGGCCGGGAAGCGAGCCGGTGACGCGCCCGACGATTTGCGCGTTTTCTCCGCGAGGATTAGCGCGCATCGCCCGCAGAACGCTGTGGGCGACATCGGGCGGGACGATGGCGATGAGTTTGCCTTCATTGGCGACGTAGAGCGGGTCGAGGCCGAGCATCTCGCACGCACCGCGGACTTCGTCGCGCACGGGAATGGCGGTCTCGTTGAGTTCGATGCCGACGTTGGATTGCGCGGCGATTTCATTCATGGCGCTGGAGAGGCCGCCGCGGGTGAGGTCGCGCATGCAGCGGACGGAGGTCGACGCGCTGAGGATGGCGGCGCAGAGCTCGTGAAGCGGTGCGCTATCGCTTTGAAGGGCGCTTTCAAATTCGAGGCCTTCGCGTTCTGCGAGGATGGCGATGCCGTGTTCGCCGATGGAGCCGCTAAGCAGAATGACGTCGCCAGGCTGTGCGCGGTCGGCGGAGAGGTTGAGATCTTCAGGGACAAGGCCGATGCCGGTGGTGTTGATGAAAATGCCGTCGCCTTTGCCTCTTTCAACGACTTTAGTGTCCCCTGCCACGATGCGGACACCGGCGGCTTTTGCAGCCTGCTGCATGGATTGCGCAACGCGGCGCAGGACGTCCATGGGCAGGCCCTCTTCGATGATGAAGGCGGCGGTGAGGAAGAGCGGGAGTGCGCCGCCGACGGCGAGGTCGTTGACGGTGCCATGCACGGCGAGCGAGCCGATGTCGCCGCCGCGAAAGAACAGCGGCCTGATGACAAAGGAATCGGTGGTGATGGCGATTCTGGACTGGCCGACACGCACGACGGCCTGGTCATTGAGCTGGGCGAGCTCAGGATTGCCGAAGGCGGGGAGGAATACGTCGCGCACGAGGTCGTTGCTGAGCTTGCCTCCGCTGCCGTGGCCGAGAAGGACGGTATTACTGGTGGTGAACGGGACGGGACACACCATGTCGATGATTGATTTCCCGCTCATTTTGACTCCTCGAGAGCGACCAGGTTGTGGCGACGGTAGTGGTAGTAGGCTGCGCAGGCACCCTCGGCCGAGACCATGGGCGCGCCGAGCGGGGTCTCTGGCGTGCAGCGAGTGGTGAAGGCCGAGCAATCGGTTGGCTTGCGGAGACCTTGCAGCACCTGTGCGCTGATGCACTCGGCGGGCTCTTCCGTGGCAATGGGAGCGAGATCGAAGATGAGGTTGGCATCAAAGGCGGCGTATTCGCTGCGGAAGCGGAGGCCGCTCGCGGGAATGCCGCCGATGCCGCGCCACTTCTGGTCGGCGACTTCGAAGACTTCATTGACCACCCGCTGGGCAACACGGTTGCCTGCGCGGCTGACGGCTCGCACGTACTGGTTCTCCACGCAGGCTTTGCTGGCCTCGAGCTGGCGGACGAGCATGAGAATGGCTTCCAGCAGATCGACGGGTTCGAAGCCTCCGACGACCATGGGCATGCGGAACTCGCGCGAGATCTCTTCGTATTCCTCGTAGCCGACGATGGTGCAAACGTGGCCGGGCGCAATGAATCCCTGGATGCGATTGTGCGGCGACGAGAGCAGCGAGCGGATGGCCGGCGGGACGAGGACATGAGAGACGAGCATGGAGAAGTTGGTGAGGCCTTGGCGTTTGGCGTCCCATGCGGCCATGGCATTGGCGGGTGCGGTGGTCTCAAAGCCGATGGCGAGGAAGACAACCTGACGATCCGGATTGGCGTGGGCGATTTTGATCGCCTCCGTGGGCGAGTAAGCGATGCGCACGTCAGCGCCCTGAGCCTTGGCGCGAAAGAGGTCGAGCTGCGAGCCGGGTACGCGGAGCATGTCTCCGTAGGAGACGAGGATGACGCCGGGGCGAAGGGCGAGGGCGACGGCCTTGTCGATTGTCTCCAGAGGGGTGACGCAGACAGGGCAGCCGGGTCCGTGGACGAGCTCAACGTTGCGCGCGAGAAGCTCGTCGATGCCATAGCGCATGATGGTGTGGGTCTGGCCGCCACAGATCTCCATCAGCACCCACGGGCGGGTGGAAATGGAGGCGATTTCGGCCGCGATCCTGCGCGCGAGAGCACCATCGCGATACTCGTCGAGGTATTTCATGGTGCGGAGTGCTCTGGAGGCGGCTCCTCTGCAGGCGGCAGTTCACCCTCCCATACACCCATCTCTCGGAGGATTTCGTAGGTGCGTCGGGCCTCCTGCTCATCGATACAGCTGATGGCAAATCCAACATGCACGAGGACATAGTCGCCGACGACGGCCTCAGGCACGAGGTCGAGGCGGACGGCGCGCGTAATAGCCGCGAACTGCACCTTGCCCGCGCGCAGCCCTTGCAGCTCGTTTATCTCAAGAACCTTACCTGGTATAGCGAGACACATAGCATTTGCATTGAACTATACCATTGTCGAATCGCGGCGGGATACGTGGGACGCCGGATCGCTGTCGCGCATGTGCTGCAGAGTGAGCGTGATGCGTGCCAGTTGGTAAACCCGCCACGCGGCACGCAACACTACCACGCCAAACAGCGTTACGACGAAGACGCGCCGACTCCGGGCTATCATCGCGCTGGCCACCCAGTACGGCCGTCTTGGCTACCGACGAATGACGGTCAAGTTGCGAGAAGCCGGCTGGCTTTATCGTGCGAGCATCCTATTTTCGGTACTGATTGGCGGAATTTGAAGTTGTGGTGGATCGCCGCTTGCACGATACGGGGACTGAAATCGCGGCTATTGCTGAAGCGCGAAGAAATTCGAACTTAGTTTGCGCGTGAACCCATGCGATGTGCGGGAGAGATCGCGCCGTCGAGAGCCTGGGCTACCTCCTGCTGCTGAGTGAGGGTGATGCGGTTAAAGAAGGGCAGCGCCAGCGTGCGCCGGGATACGGATTCGGTAAGGGCAAGGCCCCTTGCGGCGGGAGCGGGCTGCGCGCGCCAGGACGGTTGCAGGTGAATGGGGGCAAAGTAGCGTCCAGTGGCGATGCCGCGACTGGCTAGCAGGGAATGCACATCGTCGCGGTTCTGGCCTTCAGGCATTCTTACAACGTAGACGAACCAACTGATGGTGCGGCGTGGAAGCGTGAGCGGCGGACGTTCCAGGCCTGGAATCCCACTCAAGAGAGCGTCGTAGCGTTGGGCGGCCTGCTGGCGCAGCGCAAGTATTTCGCCGATCCGGGAGAGCTGAACCCTGCCCAGGGCGCAAGCCAACTCTGAAAGCCGGAAGTTATAGCCGGGCTCGGCATGGTCCAGCCAACCACAGTTGGGCTGGCGGCCCTGGTTTCTGAGGCTGCGCAGGCGCGCAGTGCAGGCGGGATCGCAACTGAGCACTGCGCCGCCTTCGCCGGTGGTGATTTGCTTGTTTGGATAGAAGCCGAGGACGGCCAGGTTGCCGAAGCTGCCCACGTGGCGCCCATCGAACGTGGCGCCGATGGCCTCGCAGGCATCTTCAATCAGGGCCAGGCCGTGCCGGTGCGCAATGCTTTGAAGCTCATCCATTGCAGCAGGAACGCCGAAGGTGTGAACAACCAGGATGGCGCGCGTGCGCGGGGTAACGGCTTCTTCTACGGCGGCCGGATCGAGATTGAGCGTGACGGCATCGATCTCTGCCAGGACCGGCGTTGCGCCGGTCTGGAGCACGGTGTTGGCCACGGCGATAAATGCGAAAGAAGGAACGATAACCTCATGGCCCCGGCTTACTCCCAGCGTGAGCAGCGCCAGATACAAACCAGCTGTGCCGGAGCTAACGGCAACGGCGTCATGCACGGAGTGATACGCGGCCAAAGCCGCTTCAAAGGCCGCAAGTTCAGGTCCAAGGCTGAGGTGCGGCGTACGCAGGACTGCCGCGACGGCATCGATCTCCGCCTCGGCGATGTCGGGCGCGGAGAGTGGAATGCGTGCGGTCATCGCGGCTCCGAGTGTGTTTCCCCGCTCGTTTGCGGCAAGGGCGTGGGCCGCTTGACGAGCAAGCGGTCAAGCGGGACGGTGGTGATAACACGTGCAATGGTGACGGCAGCGTCTCCGTCGCCGTAGGGGTTTTTCATGCCCGTGAGGCTCTCGCGAAACTCCGGTTCGAGGACGCGCTGGATTGCAGTGCGGATGGCCTCTGTTTGAGCATCGGCGTCGACTACGTTGCGGGCGCGCTCGCGGCCCTGTTGGCGCATGCCCACGTTGACCACCGGCAACGCCAAGGAGGCCGCTTCCATGATGCCACTGGAGGAGTTTCCGATCAGCGCATCCGCATGGCTCAGCAGGCTCCAATAAGTTACCGCGTCGAGGTTGACGAAGATGTGTGTTTGGGGGCGCGTTGCCGCAAGAGCCCTGGTGCGCTCGATGAGCGCATAACTGCCCGCGTCGGTGTTGGGATAGACGAAGATGAGTTGGCTCGGGGCTTGGGCAAGCGTGGAGAAAAAGGCGTCAGCCTCGGCATTTGTGTCGCGAAGGATGGTGACGGGATGCCAGGCGGCGATGAGAGTGGGCGGCAAGAGCGTGAGCCCCAGGCGGGCTTCGAGGGCTGCGCGGGCGAGCAGCGTGGAGCGGCGCAAGTGGTCGAGCGAGGGCGCGCCGGCGCGATGCACCCGCCATCTCTTCTCCCATGGAGATGACGCGGCGGCACGCGGCGTCCGTCGAGGTGAAGTGAATGTGAGCGAGTTTGGTGAGGGCGTTGCGCACCTGGTCATCGATTGCGCCCTGGCTCACTTCACCGCCTTCGATGTGGGCAACAGGGATGCGCAGAGCGAGAGCAGTGGAGGCGGGCGCCAGCATTTCGTAGCGGTCGGCGATCAACAGGAGCAGGTCCGGGCGCCAGGCAGTGAGGGCGTCAGCCAGACCCAGAATGGCGAGGCCAATGGTTTTAGCCATGCCGGTGTCGGAGTCAGAGCTGAGCAGGCACTCGATGCGGGCCTTGATCGGAAATCCGTCACGCTCAATTTCCTGGATTGTCATGCCGAACTGGGGCGAAAGATGCGGCCCAAGCGCGAAGATGCCCAACTCGACGGCGGGGTTGTCGGCGAGTTCGCGGAGCGGCCAAAAGAGATGACTATAGTCTGCGCGTGAGGTGGTGATAACGCCAATGCGGCGCGGCACGGCTGCTGCTTCCGTGGAGCAAGAGCTTTCACCAATTGAATTCATGCGCATGCTCGCGAACTGGAGTGGAAGAGTCGTTCCATGGATGCCTGGAAGGCGGCGTTACCATTGGCGCTCACGAGCATGGGCGTCTTGGAAATGAGGTTGAAGGCATTCAGTGGTGGCGATTGAAATGCGGATCGCGCAAGAGAATCGCCGAGGTGAATACTTTCCAGGAACGGAGTCACAGGAGAAGTATAAACTTGGCGCGGCATGACGCCGCTTGATGACGCGATTCAAGAGGTCAGGGTGATAGTACAAGACACTCGCGTACACTGATGGGTGCTGTAGCGCTTTGAGATTCGCGGTGATTAGGGACGGTGGTAATGCGAAAGACCTTGGCAGTGGGGCTTGTTGTTCTGGCCTGGACGACGACGATATCGAGGGCGCAGAAACATTACGACGAAGAGGCGATTCGGCTCAACAATCGCGGTGTGGCGCAGATGAGCCAGCAGTTTACCGAGCGCGCTGCGGCGAGCTTCGCACAGGCATTCAGGAAGGACCCGAAATTTGCGCAGGCCGCAGTGAACGAGGGCATTGCGCTTCTGGCTTTGCAGCGGGTGGATGGAGGCAAGGCCGTACTTAAACAGGCGATTGCACTTGATCCGAACAGCGCGCAGGCGTGGTACAACCTGGGCTTGGCCGAACACGCGGACAACGAATTGGAGTTGGCGCTGGCCAGCTTTCAGCGCGCTTCGAAGATCGATCCAAGAGATGCCGATTCGATTTATTTCGAGGGTGCCTGCTACCAGGAGATGAAGGAGTACGACA
>Ga0307377_10000684_pt1 | contig 44624 bp, 42 predicted proteins | sample TR3MG_FD_202535 | JGI IMG/M metagenome (GOLD analysis project Ga0307377, IMG submission 202535) | Soil microbial communities from Risofladan, Vaasa, Finland - TR-3 | ecosystem: Environmental > Terrestrial > Soil > Coastal area > Acid sulfate soil | place: Finland: Risofladan, Vaasa | collected...
TTGCCCACGGTGAGGATGTCGTTGCCGCCGGAGATGGCGTCGAACACGGTCTTGTCGTTCTGCAGCGAGTCGCGTGCCTGATCGACGTGGGCGATCTTGACGGTGGCGCCGATCTTCACTGTGCCGGAATCCGGCTGTTCTTTGCCGGTGATCAGCTTGAACAGCGTGGATTTGCCCGCGCCGTTCGGGCCGATGATGCCGACGATGGCGCCGGGCGGCACTTTGAAGCTGAGGTTGTCGATCAGCAGGCGGTCGCCGTAGGCTTTGGACACGCCGTCGAATTCAATGACTTCGTTGCCGAGGCGCTCGCCCACCGGGATGAAGATTTCCTGGGTTTCGTTGCGCTTCTGGTGTTCCTGCGAATTGAGTTCCTCGAAGCGGGCGATACGCGCCTTGGATTTCGCCTGGCGTCCTTTGGGATTTTGCCGCACCCATTCCAGTTCCTGCTTCATCGCTTTGGTGTGGGCGTCGATCTGCTTGTTTTCCTGTTCGAGGCGCGCGCCTTTTTGTTCCAGCCAGCTCGAGTAGTTGCCTTTCCACGGGATGCCGTGGCCGCGGTCGAGTTCGAGTATCCATTCGGCGGCGTTGTCGAGGAAGTAGCGGTCGTGGGTGACGGCCACCACGGTGCCGGGGAAGCGCACCAGGAATTGCTCCAGCCAGTCCACCGATTCCGCGTCGAGGTGGTTGGTCGGCTCGTCCAGCAGCAGCATGTCGGGCTTTTCCAGCAGCAGCTTGCACAGCGCCACGCGGCGCTTTTCGCCGCCGGAAAGGTTCTTGATGATCGCATCCCAAGGCGGCAGGCGCAGGGCGTCGGCGGCCACTTCCAGTTGCTGATCCGGGCTGCCGCCGTCGCTGGTGGCGAGGATTGCCTCCAGCCGGGCCTGCTCGGCGGCCAGGGCGTCGAAGTCGGCGTCCGGCTCGGCATAGGCGGCGTACACCGCATCCAGCTTGGCTTGCGCCTCGAATACCTCGCCCAGCCCTTGCTGCACCGCCTCGCGCACGGTCTTGTCCGGGTCGAGCTGCGGCTCCTGCGGCAGGTAGCCAATGGAGATGTTGGGCAGGTGCTGCACCTCGCCGTCGTATTCCTTGTCCGCGCCTGCCATGATGCGCAGCACGGTGGATTTGCCCGAGCCGTTCAGGCCGAGCAGGCCGATCTTGGCGCCGGGGAAGAAACTCAGCGAGATATCCTTGATGATTTGGCGCTTGGGCGGGACGATCTTGCTCACGCGGAGCATGGACATTACATATTGGGCCATGTTGTTGGTTCTGTGCAGAAAGAAAAACGCAAGCTTAACCCATGCAGGCCGGATTGGGGAGATGGGGAGTTGTCGGGGCGGTGGTTCTATCGGCAACAAATTGCCGTATTTCTTATGTGCCGATGTCCTCGTGCCACAAGGTCGGGTGTTCGTCGATGAAGCGCCGCATCATCTGGATGCAGGCGGCATCCTGCATTACTTCTATCTGCACCCCGCGCGAGCGCAGTAATTCTTCTTCGCCCATGAAGGTTCGATTCTCGCCGATCACTACCCTGGGGATGCCATAGAGCATAATGGTTCCGCTGCACATGATGCAGGGCGACAGCGTGGTGTAGAGAACGCATTCCCTGTAAACCCTGGCGGGTAGCCGACCGGCATTTTCCAGCGCATCCATCTCGCCGTGCAGGATAGCGCTGTTTTTCTGCACTCGCCGGTTATGGCCGCGACCGATGATGGCTCCTTCGTGCACCAGCACCGAACCGATGGGGATGCCGCCCTCGGCCAGCCCTTTTTTCGCCTCTTCAATGGCGGATAGCATGAAAGCGTCCACTCGCTTTTCCTTTCTGGAAACGGCCATGGCTAATCTGTCGTCAGCAATTGCGGTTTATGTCGAGGCTGCGCCTCAGAAAATCACCGATTCCCCCAGGTTCGGCACGGTGACTTCCCAGTCCATTTCCCTGATCTTGTCGGCCAGCACCTGTGCCGCATGCGCTTCGCCGTGAATCACGAAGGTATGCATGGGGGGGCGCTTGAATTGCTTGAGCCAGTGTAGCAGGGCGGGCTGGTCGGCATGGGCCGAGAACCCGCCGATCGTGTAAATTTCCGCGCGCACGGGAATATCCTTGCCGTAGATGCGCGCCGTTTTTGCGCCATCCACCAGCCGTCTGCCCAGCGTGTTCTGGGCCTGGAACCCGGTGATCAGGATGGTATTCTGTTTTTTCCCCAGATTGTTGATCAGGTGGAACTTGATGCGCCCGGCATCGCACATGCCGCTGGCTGAAATGATGATTGCGCCGGAATGGATGCTGTTGAGCGCGATGGATTCCTCGGCGCTTCCGGTAAAGGTCAGCTTGAGCGGAACGTGATTGCCTGCCTGCCAGGCGGTGAGTTCCTTCGCTTCCTCGTCGAACATTTCCATGTGCCGCAGTGTGATGTCCGTGGCTTTGGTAGCCATGGGCGAATCCACGTATATCTTGAGGTCCTTGAAACGGCCCTGGCGCGTGAGATCATAAAAAAAGTAGAGTATCTCCTGAGTCCGGCCTACGGCGAAGGAGGGGATAATGACGTTGCCTTTCTTGCGGTACAGGGTGTCGTTGATGGCATGGACGAGTTCTTCGAGGGTCGCGGAGAGATCCTTGTGCAGGCGGTCGCCATAAGTGGATTCGACCAGCAGGATATCCGCCTCCTCGATCGCGGTGGGGTCGCGCAGAATTGGACGATCCGGCTGGCCCAGATCGCCTGAGAAAACCAGTTTGGTTTCCTTGTTTTTGCCCTTGAGCCAGACCTCGATAATGGCCGACCCCAGAATATGCCCGGCATCCCGGAAGCGACATTTGACCGTCGGGTGCGGATCGAGCTGGGTATCGTAGCTGATCGGCGCCAGCCTGCGCAGACAGGCCTCGGTTTCTGCCATGGTGTACAGTGGAACGGCCTCTTCGCTGAGTTTGCGTTTCCTCCTCGGTTTGCCTTCCCGGCGGCGGTTTTCCCGCTCGGCTTCGATTTCCTGGATGTGCGCGGAGTCCGGCAGCATTACTTCAAGCAGGTCGGCGGTGGCGGTCGTGGCGTAGATCGGGCCGTCGAATCCGGCTGCCACCAGCTTGGGCAGCAGGCCGCTGTGGTCGATGTGGGCGTGGGTCAGCAGGACGAAGGCAATGTCCCGTGGCGCAAACCGGAACGGCTGCGCATTGAGTTTGTCGGCCTGCTTGCCCCCCTGGAACATGCCGCAATCCACCAGGAACTTGATTTCGCCGGTTTCGATCAGATAGCAGGAACCGGTGACTTGCTGGGCGGCGCCAAGGAAGGTGATTTTCATCTGACTAGACCGGGTAGGGCAGCGGAAGAATGCCTAATATCGGGCCGTCCGGGGTTTTGTAGCGGACTGCGCCGGCATCCACCGCCCCGGTCGGGATCACCGCCAGCAGGTCGAAGCCGCCGCCGGGAGCCGGCTGGACATTCACCACCATGCCGCTGGTTTCTTCCGCGCCGAACACCTCGTCGCCCGGCTGGGGGGTATGGTCCGAATCGATATGCGCCAGATACAGGCGGCGCTTGACCTTGCCGAGGTATTGCGTGCGCGCCACGATTTCCTGGCCGGTATAGCAGCCCTTGGCGAAACTGACGCCGCCCAGCACCTCGAAATTCACCATTTGCGGCGTGAACTGTTCCTGGGTCGGCGGCAGGATGACCGGGGCGCCCGCGCGGATTTCCAGCCACTCCCAGCAGGCGCTGCCGGCAGGGGTGGCGCCCTTGCTTAGTTCGTCCCACAGCGCCGGCCCTTGTTCTGGGGACGCAATCACCTCGAAGCTCGCCGGCCCAAGCCGGATGACGGTTCCCCGCTCGTGGTTGGCTACATTCAGCGTGTCCGTCGGTAGCACGCCGAATATTCCCTGCAGCAAGCGCCCGGCATCGGCCCCGGCCACGCCGAAGCGCACGGATTCCTCGCTGGCATCGCGCAGCTTGACCTTGGCGCGCAGCACGTACATCGTCAGCCGTTTCTGGATGCCGGCCAGAAGCTCGGCGGGCAATTGCAGGGCATAGCCGTCATCCGTCCGCCACAGCAGGAAACTCGCCAGCATCCGCCCCTTGGGAGTGCACAGGGAATTGTGCTGTGCCTGCCCGGCGGCCAGTCTCACATCGTTGGTGGTCTGACCCTGCAAAAATGTCTGGCTGTCCTCGCCGCCGATGCCGATGATGCCGCGGTGCGAGAGGTCGGCGAGAATGGTGCCGGACTGCGCGGCCTGAAGCTCCTTTTCGGGGTTGCCGAAATGAATGGCGCGATCATTTTCGATGGCAGCGCCCGTTTTGGTCAGATGGTCTTTCCAGGTGGGGTTCATATTTTTTTCTGGCGTGTAAGGTGATGAAGGCTAAAATAAGGCCATTTGGCCATTTTTACAAGGGTTGCGGGTGGATACGCTAACAGTTGCAGCCGGGTCATCCCGGTGGCTGGCCGGTTTGCTCGCCGGAATGCACGGCTTTGCCGCGGCAATGTGCTGGCTGGTGCCGCTGTCGCAGTGGCTTGCCGTGTCACTGACGGCGCTGCTTGCCGGCAGCGCCTGGCACGCCCTGCGGCGCGACGGTTTTCGCACGCTACCGAATTCGTTGGTCGCCGTGCGCCTGCATGCCGATGGCCGTTGCGCGTTCAAGGTTCGCGGCGAAACCTGGCATCAGGCCGCGCTGCTCGGCAGCAGCTTCGTTTCACCTTATTTGACCGTGCTGAATTTACAGCCGGAGGGCGGGCGATTCGCCCGACATCTGGTGATTTTGCCGGATGCGGTGAATGCAGAGGATTTCAGGCGGCTGCGGGTGTGGCTGAAATGGCGGCGTGGATAGGCGTTCCAAAGGCGGTGGATGTCGTGGTTGGTTCGCCGGTTCAGATAAATCGAGGATGGCTGAGGAATAAAAAAACCCCGGCATGCCGGGGTTTTTTTGATTCGCTGCGAAGCTTATCCTGCCTGGATGTTCGAAGCTTGTTTGCCTTTGGGTCCAGCCGTTACTTCGAAGGTCACGCGCTGATTTTCTTGCAGCGTCTTGAAACCGCCAGCCTGGATTGCCGAGAAGTGCGCGAACAAATCTTCGCTGCCATCATCAGGGGTAATAAATCCAAAACCTTTAGCGTCGTTAAACCATTTTACAATACCTGTTGCCATTGTGTTTTTCCTAACTCAAAAATTATTTGGGCGAGAATGCCCGTGGTCTATCGAATCAAGAAAAAACGGGGACAACTTGTAAAGTATCGCAATTAGAAGCTTGAATTCTTTAGAACACGACAAGTCTACAGTATTTTCAATAAGGTCGGGCGAACTTTAATGAATAAAAGGATTCCTCTGCGTATTCCGCGGGTTAATGGCTTCTCTGGAATTGAACTCCTGATTATTTGCCGGGCGGCACCAGTACGGTATTTTTCGCCTCTGGCAACATTTCCGGATAATCACGGCTGTAATGCAGCCCCCGGCTTTCATGGCGCAGCATGGCGCATTGCACGATCAGGTCGGCGGTGAGTACCAGGTTGCGCAGTTCGATCAGGTCGTTGCTGACGCGGAAGTTCTGGTAATACTCGTTGATTTCCTCGGTGAGCAGTCGGATGCGGTGCTGCGCCCGTTCCAGGCGCTTGTTGGTGCGCACGATGCCGACGTAGTCCCACATGAAGCGGCGCAGTTCGTCCCAGTTGTGAGAGATGACGATCTCCTCATCGGCGTCGGTGACGCGGCTTTCATCCCACTCCGGCAAGGTGATGGGCGGCGTTTCGGGCCGGACGAGAATGTCCTGTGCCGCAGCCTTGGCGTATACCATGCATTCCAGCAGCGAGTTGCTGGCCAGGCGGTTGGCGCCGTGCAGTCCGGTGCAGGTCACTTCGCCGATGGCATAGAGGTTCGGGATGTCGGTGCGCGCCGCGCGGTCGGTGACGATGCCGCCGCAACTGTAGTGCGCTGCCGGCACTACCGGGATCGGCTGGCGCGTGATGTCGATGCCGAGATCCAGGCAGCGTTCGTAAATGGTGGGGAAATGCTCTTTGAGGAAGGCGGCGGGCTTGTGCGAAATGTCGAGATAAACGCAGTCCAGCCCGCGTTTTTTCATTTCGAAGTCGATGGCTCGCGCCACCACGTCGCGCGGTGCCAGTTCGGCGCGCGGATCGTGGTCAGGCATGAAGCGGGTGCCGTCGCGCAATACCAGAATGCCGCCTTCGCCGCGCACCGCTTCGGTGATCAGGAACGACTTGGCATGAGGGTGGTAGAGGCAGGTGGGGTGGAACTGGATGAATTCCATGTTCGCCACCCGGCATCCCGCGCGCCAGCCCATGGCGGTGCCGTCGCCGGTGGCGACATCGGGATTGGTGGTGTAGAGATAGACCTTGCCGGCGCCGCCGCTGGCCAGTACGGTCTGCTGGGCGGAAAAGGTTCTAACCTTGCCGCTGGCCTTGTCGAGAACATATACGCCATGGCAGGAGTTGTCCTCAAGCCCGAGCTTTTTGCCGGTGATCAGGTCGATGGCGATGTGATTTTCCAGCACGGTGATGTTGGCATGGCTTTTGACTTTTTCCGCCAGCGTGGACTGCACCGCGTGGCCGGTGGCATCGGTGGCGTGGATGATGCGGCGATGGCTGTGGCCGCCTTCGCGCGTCAGGTGGTAGCCGGTGCCATTGTCGGCGTCCCTGGTGAACGGTACGCCCTGTTCGATCAGCCATTCGATGGCGGCCCGGCTGTTTTCCACGACGAAGCGGGTGGCCTCTTCGTCGCACAGCCCGGCTCCGGCGATCAGCGTGTCGCGAATGTGCGCTTCGACCGAGTCGTCGCCCGCCAGCACGGCGGCGATGCCGCCCTGCGCCCAATCGCTGGCGCCAGCCATCAAGCCCCGCTTGGTGATGATCGCAACCCGTTTCCGTTCGGCGAGGTTCAGCGCCAGCGCCATGCCGGCCAGCCCGCTGCCGATGACGATCACGTCGAAATGCCGGGCGAGATTTTTATTGGAAATTTTCATGTCGATGGAAATAATAGCATGCAACAAGGGTGCGGGGGCAGGGCGGTATTGCAGTAGGCCGGGGCTGTTTGTCGGGTTTGATAATAACCTTGTCAGGGTGTGAACTATTTGTCAGGATGGGTGTCTGTAGTACAAATGCACGGATTTACGCGTTCCCTGAACATGCTTGAGGGCGCTATACTGGGACTGTTGGCTGGCATGAAGCCTACGCTGACAATCGGGACAAGTATAATAACGCTGCTTTTCAGGGAAGACCCGGATGGGTGATCGTGAAATTGACCAGCAACTGGTCGAACGCGCACAACATGGCGACAAGCATGCTTTCGAGCTGCTTGTGATGAAGTACCAGCGCAAGCTGGGGCGGTTGTTGTCGCGTTTTATTCGCAATCCGACCGAGGTCGAGGACGTTTCCCAGGAGGCGTTCATCAAGGCTTATCGGGCGTTGCCTTCGTTTCGGGGCGAGAGCGCTTTTTATACCTGGCTGTATCGGATCGGCATCAATACCGCCAAGAATTACCTGGTGACACAGGGCCGGCGCGCGCCGACGACGACGCAATTCGACAATGAAGAGGCGGAAGGCTTTGAAGACGCCGAGCAGCTTCGCAGCAGCACTACGCCGGAAAGCGAGCTGGCGAGCAAACAGATTGCCGAGACCGTGAACAAGGCGGTGGAAGGCTTGCCCGAGGAATTGAGGGCTGCGATCACGCTACGTGAGATCGAAGGCATGAGTTATGAGGATATTGCGAGCGTGATGGATTGTCCGATTGGTACGGTCAGATCAAGAATCTTTCGCGCCCGTGAAGCAATTGCAGAAAAATTGCGTCCCTTGCTGGGCACTGATAAAGACACGAGGTGGTAAGCATGATGGAGAGTCGATTATCTGCACTGGTGGATGGTGAACTGGAACAGGAAGAGGCGATGGCTCTGCTGGCATCCATCAAGGAGCGGCAGGGATTGCAGGAGGAATGGATGTTGTTGCACCTGATCGGCGACACCTTGCGGCAGACACCCTCGCTTTCACCCGATTTTAACGCGCGATTCGCCGAACAGTTGGCAAAAGAGCCGACTGTGCTGGCCCCGCGCACGATCTTTCATAAGCACCGGACTGAAGACAGCCAAAGCCCTTCAGGACGGGTGGCTTCGCAACGCCCACGCCCCCTGATAGCGCTGTCCGCGGCAGCTTCGGTCGCGGCGGTTTCAGTAGTGGCATGGGCGGCGTTTCAATTCAGCCATGAGCATGGCTCGGGATTGAGAGCGAATGTCGTTGTCGCTGAAAACAGCCAGAATGATGCCGTGTCTGCGGTCAATGTCAGCAGCTACCTGGCTGCCCATCAGGAATATTCCCACGCAATGCAGGAAAACGGTTCCTACCAGCGTCCGGTCCTGGAGAAGTCACAGGGCGGAGGAAGATGAGAGCATTACTCCTCATATTGGTTGTGCTGGCCGGTGTCCCCGGCATGTCGCAGGCGGATGTGGTTCAACAGACGGACGCATTGAATTGGCTCAAGAAGGCTGCCGCTGCCGCGCATCAACTCAATTACAGCGGCACCTATATTTATCAGCATGGCGATCATGTCGAAACCAGCAGGATTGCGCATCTCAGGAACGAAAGCGGAGAGCATGAAAAGCTCGAAGCGCTGGATGGTTCTCCGCGGGAAGTGATCCGCAATAATGACGAAGTGCTGTGCTTCAAGCCGGACAGCAATGCGTCGGTCGTAGTGGAAAGAAGAAAGTTGGAGCGGTCATTCCCCGCTCTTTTGCCCAGGCAGCTTGGCGGTATAACCGAAAATTACCGGGCTCAGCTTTCCGACTCAGGCCGCGCAGCCGATCACGCTTGCCAGGTAATCATTCTGGAACCCAAGGATCAATACCGTTATCGTCATGAACTTTGGATCGACCGCGCCACGGGCCTGCTGCTGAAGGCCAGTATGCTGAACGAAAAGAACGAGGTGATCAGCCAGTTTGCCTTCACCCAGATCGCGATCGGCGGGCCGATTGCGAGTGACTTGATCAAGCCTAAAATTTCCGGCAGAAAGGTGGTTATTTCCAGCGAACCGGCCATCGCGACAGAATTGCAGCAGAACGATCGGACCTGGGTGGTGAAGCAACCTCCCCCGGGATTTACCCAGGTGACGGTGATGAAGCGCATGATGCCGGGCAAGGACGTGCCGGTCAAACACCTGGTGTTTTCAGATGGGCTGGCTGCCGTTTCGGTTTTCGTCGAACCCGTTGCGGCAGGTGCGGAGCCCGTGCTGGGAGCGGCCCGGCATGGGGCGTTCCAGATATACATGCGCACCATCGATGACCACAAAATCATCGTGTTGGGTGAAGTGCCGGCCATTACCGTGAAGAAAATCGCAGATTCCGTCAGCCGGAATTAGGGGTGCCTTGGGTGTCTGTCATGATCGAAACTGAAGCGACAGTGGTAAAGCTGGAACACGCCGTAGCCTACGTCCAAGCGGAGCGGAAGTCGAGCTGCAGCGGCTGCAGTGAAAGCAATTGCGGAACTTCCGTACTGGCTAATTTTTTGGGCCTGAAAGCGCCGCTTTACCGCGCACGCAATGAAGTCGGCGCAAAAGTCGGTGATCGGGTTGTGGTCGGCATGAATGAGTCTGGTCTGTTCAAAGGCACACTGCTGCTCTACATACTGCCTTTGCTGCTGCTTTTTGCGGGTGCCTTGGTCGGCAGCGCGTTGGCTGCCACCGCGGACGCCAGGGATGGCTACTCCGTGGTGGGCGCCGCCATCGGCCTGGCGGCAGGATTTATCGGCTTGAAGCTTTTCTCGGCCAGGCTTGGCCAGGGCAAACAATACCAGCCTGTCATATTGAGCCGGATCGCCGATGCTCCGATTCACTTCGTGGAGCTTGAAGGAAGACTGAAGAAGAAATGAGATTTTATGTTTATTTCAATGACTAACTTTGTTGAGGTGACGAAACGATGAAGAGCTGGCTATGCGCTTTTTTCCTGATTTCTTTTTCAGTGTTATCCCACGCCAAAGATCTGCCGGATTTCACCGATCTGGTTGAAAAACAGGGGCCGGCAGTAGTGAATGTCAGCATTACCCAGACTATCAGCCAGGAGGAGGTTTTTCCTCAAATGCCCAATCTCCCGGAAGACGACCCGTTCTTTGACTTCTTTCGCCGATTCCATCCTCCTCACGGTGACGTGCCACAGGAATTCGAGTCCAAATCCCAAGGCTCGGGTTTTATCATCAGCGCTGACGGCTATATTCTTACCAATGCCCATGTGGTGGATGGCGCCGACGAAGTGATTGTGCGCCTGACTGACAAGCGCGAATTCAGGGCCAAAGTCATCGGCAAGGATCGTCGGACGGACGTGGCGCTGATCAAAATAGCAGCGACCGGGCTGCCCAAGGTCGTTATCGGAAACCCAAGCTTACTCAAGGTCGGCGAGTGGGTGGCGGCGATCGGTTCGCCGTTCGGCTTCGAGAACAGTGTGACCGCCGGCATCGTCAGCGCCAAGGGGCGCTCGCTGCCGCAGGAAAACTACGTGCCCTTCATCCAGACAGACGCGGCGATCAATCCGGGCAATTCGGGCGGACCGCTGTTTAACCTCAAGGGCGAGGTGGTCGGCATCAATTCCCAGATATACAGCCGGACCGGCGGCTACATGGGGCTTGCTTTTGCCATCCCCATCGATGTGGCGATGGATGTCGCCGACCAGTTGCGCACCCACGGCAAAATCAGTCGTGGCTGGCTCGGGGTGGCGATCCAGGAGGTGACCAAGGAACTGGCAGAGTCGTTCGGGCTGAAAAAACCGGAAGGCGCGCTGATCGCGGGGGTGGAGAAAGGTAGCCCGGCGGACAAGGGTGGCCTGCAACCGAGCGATGTCATTCTGAAGTTCGATGGCAAGCCGGTGAGCAATGCCGATGAATTGCCGCGTCTGGTTGGCTCGACCAAGGCCGGCAAGTCGGTGGCAGTGCAGATATGGCGCAAGGGCGCGGTCAAGGATTTGGTTCTGGCCGTGGGAGAGGCGCCGACGGATATAGTGACGCAACGCCCAGGCAAGGGAGAAAGCGCTGTTGGCCGGCTGGGTTTGGGCCTGAACGACCTTACCGACGAGCAAAAGAAAGAATTGCAGATTTCGCACGGCGTGGTGGTGGAGGATGCCAATGGACTGGCCGCCCGCGCCGGCATCCGGCGCGGCGACGTGATCACGGCCATCAACAACCGGGACGTGAAAAATGTGGAGCAGTTCGGTCATATCCTGTCCGGCTACAAGGCAGGGCAGAATATCGCGCTGCTGGTGCGGCGTGGGGAACGCGCCCTGTTCATTCCGCTCAAGATGCGATGACCGGCAGGGTAGTACTGACGGTCTATACCCGTGAATATTGTCACCTGTGCCATGAAATGGTCGCGGCAATCGAGGCGTTGCGGCCTGTTTACGTTTTTGATCTGGAAGAGGTCGACGTGGATGAGGACATGGCACTGGAGCAGCGCTATGGGCATCTGGTGCCGGTGCTTACTGCAAACGACGAGGAAATCTGCCATTACCGCCTCGACCCTGCCGCGCTTGATGCTTATTTCAGCAAAATCCGCTAGAATCCGGCTTTCCTGAAAAAGAGAGGGCACCTCGAAGTGCCCTTTTTTACTTGAGTAACTATGAAGCACATCCGCAACTTTTCCATTATCGCCCACATCGACCACGGCAAATCCACACTGGCAGATCGTATCATCCATCTCTGCGGCGGCCTTTCAGATCGCGAGATGGAATCGCAGGTGCTCGATTCCATGGATCTCGAACGCGAGCGCGGCATTACCATCAAGGCCCAGACCGCCGCGCTGACATACAAGGCGCGTGATGGACAGATATACCGGTTGAATCTGATCGACACGCCTGGCCACGTCGATTTTTCCTATGAAGTATCGCGCTCGCTGGCCGCTTGCGAGGGCGCCTTGCTGGTGGTGGATGCGTCTCAAGGCGTGGAAGCCCAGAGCGTGGCGAACTGCTACACCGCCATCGAGCAGGGCGTTGAGGTCGTTCCGGTGCTCAACAAGATCGATCTGCCCAGCGCCGAACCCGAGCGGGTGATCAAGGAAATCGAGGAGATCATCGGCATCGATGCTTCCAATGCCGTGCTGACAAGCGCCAAGACCGGCGTGGGGATCGCGGACGTTCTGGAAGCGGTGGTCGCGCGCATCCCTCCGCCTCAGGGTGATCCTGCGGCACCCCTGAAGGCGTTGATTATCGATTCCTGGTTCGACAACTATGTCGGCGTGGTGATGTTGGTGCGCGTGTTCGATGGCGTGCTCAAGCCCAAGGACAAAATCAAGCTGATGGCGACCGGCGCAACTTTCCTGTGCGAGCAGGTAGGATCGTTCACGCCCAAATCCATGTCGCGTCCGCAACTATCCGCCGGCGACGTGGGCTTCATCATTGCCGGCATCAAGGAACTCAAGGCCGCCATGGTGGGCGATACCGTGACCTTGCAGGACAATCCGGCCAGCGAGTCGCTGCCCGGCTTCAAGGAAATCCAGCCGCAGGTGTTTGCCGGTCTTTATCCGGTGGAATCCCACGAATATGATGCCTTGCGCGACGCGCTGGAAAAACTGAAGCTTAACGACGCTTCGCTACGCTACGAGCCGGAAGTTTCCCAGGCATTGGGATTCGGTTTCCGTTGCGGCTTCCTTGGCCTGTTGCACCTGGAGATCGTGCAGGAACGCCTGGAGCGCGAATACGACATGGACCTGATTACCACCGCACCGACGGTGATTTATCAGGTGGTGATGAAAGACGGCGAGGTGCTGGAAATCGAGAACCCCTCCAAGCTGCCGGATCTCTCCAAGATCGAGGAAATACGCGAGCCGATCATCAATGTGACGATCCTGACACCACAGGAATATGTCGGTGCCTTGATTACCTTGTGTACGCAAAAGCGTGGGTTTCAGAAGAACATGCAGTACATGGGGCGGCAGGTGATGCTGTCCTACGAGATGCCGATGAATGAAGTGGTGATGGACTTCTTCGACAAGATGAAGTCGCTTTCGCGTGGCTATGCCTCGATGGATTATGAGTTCAAGGAATATCGCGCGTCCGATCTGGTCAAGGTGGATATCCTGATCAACGGCGAAAAAGTGGATGCCCTGTCGGTTATCGTGCATCGCGCCAACAGCCAGTACCGTGGCCGCGAACTGGCCTCGAAGATGCGCGAACTGATTCCGCGCCAGATGTTCGACGTGGCGATACAGGCGGCGATCGGCTCGCAAATCATCTCGCGCGAGAACGTCAAGGCGTTGCGCAAGAACGTATTGGCAAAATGCTATGGCGGCGATATTTCACGCAAGAGAAAATTGCTGGAAAAGCAGAAGGCCGGCAAGAAGCGAATGAAGCAGGTGGGTAACGTGGAAATTCCGCAGGAAGCATTTTTGGCAATTTTGCAGGTGGATAATAAATGAACTTTCCTTTGATCATGTTGATTGCGCTGGTCGTCACCGGTGTCATCTGGCTGCTCGATATCTATGCGCTCAAGCCGAAACGAGCCGCTGCCATCAAAGAACCCCTGCTGGTCGAATATGCCAAAAGTTTTTTCCCGGTCATTCTGGTGGTGTTCACGCTTCGCTCCTTCCTGGTCGAGCCGTTCAAAATCCCGTCGGGCTCGATGATGCCGACCCTGCTGGTGGGGGATTTCATCCTGGTGAACAAGTACACCTACGGCATCCGCCTGCCGGTGGTCAACAAACAGATTATCGAGATAAGCCATCCGCATAACGGCGATGTGATGGTGTTCCGCTATCCGGATGATCCCTCGCTGGATTACATCAAACGCGTGGTCGGCGTGCCGGGAGACAAGATCAGCTACCGCGACAAGCATCTCACCATCAACGGCCAGCCTTTGAAGATGAAAAGCATGGGTGGCTACAGCTACGTCAAGAGCGGGCTGAATTTTGTGAATGCCGATCTTTACAGTGAGCAACTGGGGCAGCACAACCATTTGGCCCTGTTGCAGCCCGATGCGCCAACCGTGCGCCTGGGCGATGTGAAGCCGTTTTCCAACCGTGAAAATTGCGTTTACAATGAAGACGGTTTTACCTGCACGGTACCGCAGGGGCATTACTTCATGATGGGCGACAACCGGGATGACAGCAATGACGGTCGTTACTGGGGTTTCGTCCCTGAACGCAACATTGTGGGCAAGGCGTTCATGATCTGGTGGAACTTTGACGATCTCAAACGTATCGGGAAATCCATAGTTTAAGAGAGGACAACCATGAAAAAACAACTCGGAGCCACGCTCGTTGGCATACTTTTTATCGCGGGCATGATTGGGGTGGGTGTGGTATTGGTGGCAAAGCTTGTGCCAGCTTACGTGGAATTCATGTCGGTAAAAAAAGTGCTTAACGCCATGGATTCCAGCGGCGATCTCAAGACCATGTCGCCCAAGGAAATTCAGGCTTCGTTCTTCAAGCGCGGCAGCATCGACAATATTAGTAGCGTCAAACCGGAAAACATTGACATTGGTCGCGCCGGGGATCAATCGACAATAACCGTGGAATATTCCGTCAAGGTGCCGATTGTGGCCAACGTCAGTGCCTGGCTGGATTTTTCGGCCTCAGCCGGGCGTTAAGGAACGAGATATTCTCCTGCATGGGAATTGAAACGCTGGTCCGGCGCATCGGTCATGAATTCAAGGATCCGGCCCTGTTGCGCAGGGCGCTGACCCATCGCAGTTATGGCATGCCGCACAACGAGCGGCTGGAATTCCTTGGCGACAGCGTGTTGAACTGCTCTATCGCCACCCATCTTTATCATCTTCATACGCGCGTGCAGGAAGGCGATCTGAGCCGAATGCGCGCCCATCTGGTCAAGGAACAGACCCTCTCCGAAATCGCCGCATCCCTGAATCTGGGCGATCATCTGCTGCTCGGCGAGGGCGAGCTGAAAAGCGGCGGTTTTCGCCGTCCATCGATTCTCGCCGACACGCTCGAGGCGATCATCGGCGCGGTTTATCTCGATGCCGGTTTCATTGCGGCCGAACAGATGATTGCACGACTGTTCGAGCCGCTCATGAAGGGCCTCGATCCGAAAACCCTGGGCAAGGACCCGAAAACCCTGCTGCAGGAATACCTTCAGGGCCGCAAGCTGCCCCTGCCGAACTACACCGTGCTGTCGATCAGCGGCGAAGCGCACCAGCAGCATTTCGAGGTCGAATGCGCCATTCCTGCCATGAGCGTACGCGCCTGCGGCGGAGGCGTGAGCCGCCGCAGCGCCGAGCAGGCCGCCGCTGAAAGCGCCCTGCAAATGCTGAATCAACAAGGATAATATGGAATTTCGCACCGGCTACATCGCCATCGTCGGGCGCCCGAATGTGGGCAAATCGACGCTGCTCAATCACCTGATCGGACAGAAAATCAGCATCACGTCGCGCAAGGCGCAGACCACCCGGCACCGCATTGTCGGCATCCGCACCGACGAGGATGCGCAGTATGTGTTCGTCGATACGCCGGGCTTCCAGATGCAGCACCAGAACGTGCTGAACCGCGTGATGAACCGCACCGTGACGCAATCCATTTCGGATGTGGACGTGGTGCTGTTCGTGATCGAATCGATGCGCTTCGACGAGCGTGATGAAAAGGTGATCGCCCTGTTGCCGCGCGATTGCCCGGTAGTGCTGGTGATCAACAAACTCGACAAGGTGGGCGACAAGGCCGATCTGCTGCCGTTCATCGAAAAAGTGTCGGCCTCGTTTCCCTTTGCTGCGATTATTCCGGTCAGCGCCAAGCGTGGCGCCCAGGTGCCCGAACTGGTGCGGGAAATCCGCCGTCATCTGCACGAAGGCGAACCGATCTATGGCGAGGACGAAATTACCGACCGCAGCGAGCGCTTCCTCGCCGCCGAAATCGTGCGCGAAAAAGTGTTCCGCCTGCTCGGCGACGAGATTCCCTATTCCATCAGCGTCGAGATCGAGAAATTCGAGACGGAAGGCAATCTGCGCCGCGTTTTTGCCGCCATCATCGTGGACAGGGACAGCCAGAAGCCGATCCTGATCGGCAAGAAGGGCGAAAAGCTCAAGGAAATCGGCACTCAGGCCCGCAAGGACATGGAAGAGCTATTCGGCAAAAAAGTCTATCTCGAGGTTTGGGTCAAGGTTAAAAGCGGCTGGGCCGACGACGAGCGAGCCGTGAAAAGCCTGGGGTACGAATAGGCACGCTTGCCACAGCCATTCGGGGTGGCTACATCCCCATCCAGATGAACAGCGTTTTTTCCTGATCCACTGCATTCCCGGCCAGTTGGGAGAGTGTCGCCAGTAGATCCTGAACCTCGTCCACAGCCCATTCGTCTATTTCGAATTCCGTTGTGGCGGCCAATTCTTCGCCGATCCGTTCCAGCGCGTCTTCTTCCAGTTCGGCCAGCTTTTTGATCGACCCATGCGGAAACCGGATTAGCCACGGGCCTTCATCGGAGGCGGTAAACAGGGGCCGGAATTCAGCAAAAGCTTCGTCGAAGTTTTGGTCTGCCAGGATGGATTGGAGCATCGCCAGTTTTTCCAGATTGAGGCTGTTCGCTTCCATTCCCTGCCAGTCTTCGAGTGGCGACAGCGACTCCCCGATCGCCATGATTTCGTCCGGCTCCCCGATCACGATGTTCGTCAGAACCTGCATAAAATTCCTTTCTAAAAGCCTGAAAAATCAGAACGCGTAGCGGCAAAACGATGTGTATGGCGCACCCTGCAACCGGGCGAGCTTACTTCATTCTGGATGGCAGTTTGATCGTTTCGCCATCAACCCTGAAAACGCCTTTGCCAAGATGATGAATTGTCCGCGGATCTTTCGTTGCAGGGTTGATCCACGCCTTGAGCACCTCGAGGACAAAGAAGTTGTACTTGTTCACCATCCGGGTATCCACCAGCCTGCATTCCAGGTTGGCATAGCATTCGTCGATGAGCGGCGCCTGCACGTACGAAGCGGCCACCGGCGTGAGGCCGAGGACCGCGAACTTGTCGCTGTCCCGACCGGAAGTGTTGCCGCATTTCACCACTTTTTCCGCCAATGCCACTGTCGGAATGTTGATTACGCATTCCTTGGTCGCCTTCAGGATATTGAACGAGTAATTCCGGTTGCTGATCACGCAGCCCACCAGCGGCGGCTCGAATTCAAGCATGGTATGCCACGACATGGTCATGATGTTCGGCCGTCCCTTGCGGGCGGTGGACACCATCACCACGGGCCCCGGTTCAAGCAAGCCGTACACCCTGGACAAGGGAAAGGATTTTTTTGCCATCGTCGCTCCTCATTATTTCAAGCAGCCTTGCGGCTCACTCCAACAGTCCGTCCCGCCGTCATTAAAGTGTATTCCAAAATGCGCAGCAATTTGTGGGTATGAATAAGCCCCGAGGTTCTTGCCTGTTTGGCGAAGAAACCGCAAGTTCTGCCGCCTTACAAATCAGCCATGATCCGTTCAATGAAAGCTCTTTTCCCTTCGCTGTAGGCCAGTCGATCCCGCGGGTACCGCGCGGCCAGTTTCTGTTTGAGGCTGCCGTACTCGCGGGCCTCATCCGGGTGGGCGATCAGGTAGTCGCGGAAGAGCAGTCGGTCCCAGTGCTCGAAATCCTTCTCGATCATGTGCAGATGGTGTGTCCGTTTTCCCGTTGCGTCGCGCTTGATGAACCAGGCGTAAAAGGGCGGTACGTCGCCGCCCCAGGTGGGCCGCCAGAGGTAGTCGTAACCCTGGGCGGTAAGGACCGGAACGATCCGTTTCTTCGTCTCTTCCAGTGAGGTGACTTCAATCAGCATATCGATGATCGGCTTGGCGGCCAAGCCCGGTACGGCGGTACTGCCGAAATGCTCTATTCGGCCGATAAGTTCCGGTGGCAGGCAGGCGCGGAGGTGGGCCGCTTCCCGGCGGAACATCTCCGGCCAGCGGGGGTCGTAATCCACCACTGCAATCTCTTCGGCCATCAACCGCCGGACTTTTTCCTCTATCGTTTCCATCCGGGACAATCCCATTAAGCAGACTAAAGGGCAGAGCAGGCGTCGGGACCTAATGATTTTGTAAACCCTGGACAGCCCTGAGCAGTTGAGAAATATCGTCGGCTTTCTTCTCTCCAGCATTTGCGACAGGTTTTGGCGTGGCGCCCAGTTCGTCCGTCATCCAGCCTGCCGCCGCCGATGCGCCATAAGAAGCAATGGAGGCCAGGACGAAGACCATTATGCTTCGTGCCATGCCTTTATTGATGTCCTGCTTGTCCAGAGCGCGATTGATGAAAAAGGCCGCCACAAAAAAAGCGATGGTTGAGATAATCAAGTCCTGCATGGGTGATTCCTTGTGAGGTTCCCTCGGTTGTTCGTCTTTCAGGAAGTAGGTTTCATGCTACCAGTTTTTCATCATACTGGGCACTGATCCGGTGGGGGCGCACTCGCTTCGAGCATGAGGAGGTTTATCCGGGGCTGGACGAATGTGATAAAGTGGCGATTCAATATTGAGTCAGGCAACAACCGGAATACGCAGTCGCCGCCTATGGCCAGCCCAGATAAAGTCCGCCACGAGGCGCAAACCGCTTTCGTTCTACATTCATATCCCTACCGCGAAACCAGTCTGATCGTCGAGGTGTTCAGCCAGCATCATGGCCGTGTGCCACTGATGGCGCGCGGTGCGCGGCGGCCGAAATCGGCGGTGCGCGGTTTGCTGCTTTCTTTCCAGCCGCTTTTCCTGAGCTGGTTCGGCAAGGGCGAGCTGCGCACCCTGCACAGCGCCGAATGGCAGGGCGGGCAGCCGCTGTTGCAGGGCATGGCGCTGATCTGCGGTTTTTACCTGAACGAGCTGCTGCTGAAGCTGCTGCACCGCGACGATCCCCACGAAAAGCTGTTCCTGCATTACCAGGATACTTTGCAGGAACTTGCCCGGCGCACGGATTACGCGGCTGTGCTGCGGCGCTTCGAGTTGAACTTGCTGAAGGAGCTGGGCTATGCGCTGACGCTCGACCATGACGCCGATAGCGGCGAGCCGATCGAGCCGGAGGCGCGCTACCGGTTTGTCATCGAGCGCGGCCCGGTGCGGCAAAAAAACCGCCAAAACGGTGTAGAATTGCGGGGCAAGACGCTGCTCGACATGGCGGCTGACGATTATGGCGATCCGGTTACCTTGCAACAGAGCAAGGCGCTGATGCGCACGCTGATCAATCACTATCTCGGCAGCGAAATCTTGCATACCCGGCAGATTTTAAAGGACTTACAGGAATTATGATTCGTCTCGGCGTCAACATCGACCACATCGCCACGCTACGTCAGCAGCGCGGGACGCGCTACCCCAGCCCGGTTCAGGCGGCGCTGATGGCGGAAAGCGCCGGTGCGGATTCGATCACTTTGCATTTGCGCGAGGATCGCCGCCATATCCAGGATCGGGATGTCGAAATCCTTCGCCCCGCTTTGCAGACGCGCATGAACCTGGAAATGGCGGTGACCGACGAGATGGTGGGGATCGCGCTGCGGTTGAAACCGCAGGACGTTTGCCTGGTGCCGGAAAAGCGCGAGGAACGCACCACCGAGGGCGGGCTCGACGTGGTCGCCCATTTCGAGCGCATCAAGCAGGCTTGCGCTGCGCTGGGCGGCGCGGGCATCCGCGTTTCGCTGTTCATCGCGCCGGAAAAGGCGCAGCTCGATGCGGCCAAGGCGGCCGGGGCGCCGGTGGTGGAAATCCATACCGGCCATTTCGCCGACGCCGAATCTGAAGCGGAGCAGGACGCGGAGTTCGTCCGCATCCGCATGGCGGTTGAATATGGCGCAGGCCTTGACCTTCGCGTCAACGCGGGCCACGGTCTGCATTATCACAACGTGCAGAAAATCGCGGCGATTCCCGGTATCTATGAACTCAACATCGGCCATGCGATCGTGGCGCAGGCCGTGTTCGTCGGATGGGAGCGGGCAGTGGCCGAAATGAAGGCGCTGATGGTGGCAGCGGCCAAATGATTTACGGCATCGGCACCGACATTATCGCGGTAGGCCGCATCGAGGCAGCCTTGAGCCGTTTCGGCGATAAATTCGCACAGCGCATTCTGGCGCCGGAAGAGTGGGACGATTTTGCCGCCAGCGCCCACCGCGCCCGTTTCCTGGCCAAACGTTTCGCCGCCAAGGAGGCGTTCGCCAAGGCAATCGGCACGGGTATGCGCTATCCTGTTACCTGGCAGAACATCAACGTGACCCACGACGATCTCGGCAGGCCGGGGTTCGGGCTGGCGCCGGAACTGGCCGAAAATCTGCTGCAACGCAATATCCGCAGCCATCATCTTTCGATCAGCGATGAGGCGGAGATGGTGGTGGCTTTCTCCGTGCTGGAACAGTAAAGAACTCAAAATGACTCTTGGCCCGGTAATGCTGGATGTTCTCGGCACAGAACTGACTGATGAGGACAGAAAAAGGCTGCGCCACCCGCTGGTTGGCGGGGTGATCCTGTTCAGCCGCAATTACGCTTCACAGATGCAGCTTGCCCGACTGACCGCCGAGATTCATGCGCTGCGCAACCCGCATCTGCTGATTGCGGTGGATCATGAAGGCGGGCGGGTGCAGCGCTTCCGCGACGGTTTCACCCGTCTGCCGCCGATGCGCGAGTTGGGGATGATCTGGGATCATCACCCGAACCGCGCCAGGACGCTTGCGCACCAGACCGGCTGGGTGCTGGCGGCGGAATTGCGCGCCAGCGGCGTGGATTTCAGCTTCACGCCGGTGCTGGACATCGATTTCGGCCAGAGCGGCGTGATCGGCGACCGCGCCTTTCACCGCGAACCGCAGGCCATTTCAGAGCTGGCGCACAGCCTGATCCTGGGGCTCAAGCAGGGCGGCATGGCGGCGGTCGGCAAGCATTTCCCCGGCCATGGCTTCGTGCGCGCCGATTCTCACCTGGAGATTCCGGTGGACGAGCGCGATTATGCCGATATCGAAGCGGAAGACCTGATCCCGTTCCGGCAGATGGTCGATTACGGCCTGGCTGCAATGATGCCGGCGCATGTGATTTACCCCAAGGTGGACAGTCTGCCGGCAGGGTTCTCGAAAATCTGGCTGAAAGATATTTTGCGCCATGAATTGAACTTCAACGGCATGATCTTCAGCGACGATCTTTCGATGGAAGGCGCCAGCGTCGCCGGCAGCGTGGTGCAGCGCGCAGAGGCCGCCCTGCATGCGGGGTGCGACATGGTGCTGGTGTGCAACAAGCCGGAAAGTGCCGACGAACTGCTGGCCGGCCTGAAGTGGGAGATGCCGGCGACGAGCATGTCGCGGCTGATCCGCATGCACGGCAAACCGCATCCGGAAAGCTGGACCAGGCTGCACGAAGACCCGCATTACGTGGCCGCGGTGCATGCTGTCGGCAGCATCGGCGTGAGGAGCGGCGATCTGCTGCTGGCTGGCGAGCTCGGCACCTGCGGAATTAGTGGAAATAATTGACATGCCGATTTCCAGTTTGTCTCCCGCCGAGCTTCGCCTGACCATCGATCCAGATTCGCTCGGATTCTCGGATACCTCCGAACTGTTGCAATACCCCTTGCCCTGGATCGGACAGGAGCGCGCCGAAATGGCCGCCCGTTTCGGCTTGGAGCTGGATCAGCCGGACTACAACCTGTTCGTGCTGGGGGAGGCCGGCAGCGGCCGTTCCTCGCTGCTCCGGCAGGCGATGCAAGCGGTTGCCGCGAACAAGGCGGTGCCGCCCGATCTGTGTTATCTGCACAACTTCGATACGCCGGAAAGGCCGCTGGCGCTGCGTTTGCCGGCCGGGCAGGGGCGCCTGCTGCGCCAGCTCATGCAGCAACTGGCGAAATCCCTGGTGACGGAAATCCCGCAGCAGTTGGCGGGGGAGGATTTCAAGACCGACAGCGCGCGCATCGAAAAAGCTTTCAAGGAAGAGGAGGCCAAGGCTTTTGCGGCACTCTCCGCTTTTGCCGAGGCACGCAATTTCAGCATTCACCGCGAGGCGGGGCGGATGGTGTTTACCCTGATGGGCGAGACCGGACAGGCATTGGCCGAGGATGAAGTGCTTTCCCTGCCCAGGGAACGCCGCGTTGCAGTCGAGCAGGCCGAGCAGGAACTGCGCGCCGAGATCGCGCTTTATTTCGAGAAAACCCGGCCGCTGGAGCGGGCGATGAACGAGAATCTGACGGCACTGCGTCGCCAGGTGGTGAAGCCGCTGCTGGATCATGCGTTGCAGGAGATCCGCACCGAACTCAAGAAACAGATCAAGGATGCGACCAAGCTCAATACCTGGCTGGGTGAAATCGCCCGGAATGTGCTCGACAACCTGGCGTTGTTCGAGGTTTCGGATGAGGATGAGGAAAGTCGGAAGGAGCTATTGGGAAATGCGCTGTCGCGCTATCGCGTCAACCTGGTGGTGGACAATGATGGCTTGAGCGCCGCGCCGGTGATCGTCGAAGATAACCCGCTGTTCCGCTCGCTGTTCGGCAGCATCGAGTACCAGTCCGAAAACGATGTGCTGGTGACGGATTTCTCCCGCATCCGTGCCGGCAGCCTGCTCAAGGCGCACGGCGGTTTTCTCATGCTGCACCTGCGCGACCTGCTGGCCGATGGCCTGGTGTGGGAAAAGCTGCGGCGCCTCCTGCGCAGCGGCCGGCTGCAGATCGAGGAGCCGGGTACGGCATTTACGCCGATCGCGGCGGTATCGCTGGAACCCGAAGCCGTCGAAATCATCGTCAAAATCGTGTTGATCGGCTCACGCGAGCAGTTCTACGATATGCAGGAAGAAGACCCGGAGTTCGCGCGTCACTTCCGGGTCAAGGTGGATTTTGCAGACAGCTTCGTATCCAGCGCCGAGAGCCGCCGCGCATCGTCGATTTTTGTTGCCCACGCCTGCCGCCAGCTTGGCCTACCCCATTTTTCCGCTGCAGCGGTTGCGCGCCTGCTGGAGAACGGGCACCGCGAGGTGGACGATCAATCGCGTCAAACCGCGATATTTGCACGCACCGAAGCGCTGGTGATGGAAAGCGCCGCTCTTTGCCGCGCCCGCGGCGACGGCCTGGTCGATGTATCGGATGTCGAAGCGGCGATACAGGCGCGCATCAAGCGGCACGATTACCCCGACCAGCGCATGCGCGAATCCATCGCCGAAGGGGATTTGCTGATCGCGGTGCATGGCGCGAATGTGGGCCAGATCAACGGCCTGACGCAGATCGATCTGGGCGATTATCGTTTCGGTTTTCCGATACGGGTCACCGCGCGCACCTTTGCCGGCGAAGGCGGCCTGCTCAACATCGAGCGCGAGGTGGAAATGTCCGGCCCGATCCACGACAAGGGCGTGTTCATTTTGCAAAACTATCTGGCGGCGCTGTTCTCCCATAATGCGCCGCTTTCCCTCAATGCTTCCATCGCCTTCGAGCAGGAATATCATGGCGTGGAGGGAGATTCCGCTTCCTGTGCCGAGCTTTATGTTTTGCTCTCGTCGCTGGCGGGCCTGCCGATCAAGCAGGGGATCGCCGTTACCGGCGCAGTCAACCAGCACGGGGAAGTGTTGCCGGTAGGCGGGGTCAATGAAAAAATCGAGGGATATTTCCGTATCTGCGAAACTGCCGGGCTGGACGGTAGCCAGGGCGTGTTGATTCCCCGCCGCAACTGGCGCCACCTGATGCTGGATCGTCAGATTGTCGAAGCTGTATCCAGGGGACTATTCCACATTTATGCGATTGACCTGGTGAGCGAAGGCATCGAGCTTCTTACCGGCACCCCCACCGGCGTGTCGAACGAGGTGGGTATTTATCCTCATGGCAGCGTGCTGGGGCATGCACAGAAAACCTTGCTGGCTTTCCACCGCGCCTGCCACGCCGTGGAAAGCTCAAAAACAGGGCGCAAGCTCCGATACTAGCCAGTCAGAATAGCTCCACGTCGCCAGACAATGGTTTTGCCTTGAGGTTGTCAATGTAGCTGATCTCTTGCGTGACGATCGTGTTGTTGTGCAGGGAGCGCAGCCGTTTCACCCGAACCCGCCCGGTGGCCGGAAAGTACACCACCATGCGCGGGTAGATGCTGCCAACATCTTCCGATATGACCTTAAGCCCTTCGATTTTAAGATAGTCGCGCACAAAGGTGATGTTGCGTTCGCCGACGTCGGTCATGTTTTGCAGGATGCGTCCGCCGCCGAAAATTTTCACTTCCAGGTTCTGCCGCTTACCTCCGTTGCGCATGATTTCGTTGATCAGGTGTTCCATTGCGTAGTTGCCATAGCGGGTGGCGGAACTCTGGCTGGCCGCTCTCCAGGCATCGGCGGGTGCCGCGTCCGTGATGGGCAGCATGAAGTGGTTCATGCCGCCGATGCCCAGGACGGTATCGCGGATGCAGGCGGAAACGCACGAACCCAGGGTAGTGTAGACGCCCTCGTCATATCTGGTGACGTAGTATTCGCCCGGCAGGATGCGTGCCGCGTAAGACTGGTAATTGTTGTTCCACGAACGCTTAACGTGTTCGAAGCCGGGCAGCGTTGGAGGCGGCGGAGGCGGTTTGATAGCGGGTGAGAGTGCCATGGGCGTTTACCTGATATTGCGGTGGCTGCTGCTTATGCCAGAAATAGTTGCGTGACCTCGGCGATTTCGGCTTGGGCCTCACGTACCGTTGGTTCCATCGATTCTTCGGTAAGTCCGGTTATTTCCCAGGAACGCGGGTTGATCGGGGGGACATCGGATGAATCGAGAGTGTCCAGTTCCGCCATTTGTGAGAATATGTTGGCGATGTGGGTCAGCGCCGTTTCTCTGGGGTAGCGTTTGGCGTTTTCAATGTGGTGATGGTAGGCGATGCATTCTTCAAGCAAAGGGGGAAGCTTCCACTGGCGCGCCAGCTCGCCGCCAACATCGCCATGGTCAAAGCCCATTACCTCGTATTCGGCCTCACTCACGGACATCTCGTCCATGGTATCCAGAACCAGTGTCAATGCTTTCCTGGCGAGGCCGGACAATCGGTTGAATATGATCAGTTCGCCGATGTCATGCAGCAGCCCTGCCGTGAATAATGCCTCCGGATCGCAGCGGCCGGCCTGTCTCGCCAGTATTCGGGCTGACAGGGCACAGAGCAGGCTGTGTTTCCAGAAGTTCTCCATCGAAACCAGATCGTTGGGAAGACCATCGAAGCTCTTGGCGACAGACATGGATAGCGCCAGGTTGTGGATCTGCGAGGTGCCGATTATCGTTACCGCCCTGGAGACAGTGTTGACGGAGGATGGAAAGCTGTATAGCGCGCTGTTGGCGATTTTCAACAGGCGCATGGTGAAAGACGGGTCCTGGCTGATGGCTTTGGCGATGTCCTCGATGGTGCTGTCGGGATTTTCCACCATGCGGTTGATGCGCAAATAGACATCGGGTAGGGTGATCAAGCCACTAATATCCTGAACCAGATCGCTTGCGCTGATGGTCATATCTTACCTCGGGGTTTTAATGGGGCGTTAGTGCGTAAAATCCTGATCGAACCAAGTTTCAGTTTAACTTATTTCAAAGGATTAATTGCCTGGCCAAAGGAATGCCGCATGGTAGTGAAAATTATACTGATAAATTTTCGGATTCGGTACCTGCAAGGGCTTTTAACATCTTCCTACCGCCACCCCCCACCCAGAGCCTTGAGCAAGGCCACGCTGGCAAGCAGGCTTCGTCCGGTGATATCGAGGCTGCTTCTGTCTGCGGTAAGGGATGCTGTCTGTGCAGAGATCACATTCAGGTAGCTAACGGTGCCCGCCTGGTATTGGTTGTCGGCGAGCGTAACGGATTCTGCTGCGGACTGCGCGGCTTCTCGTTGCACCTTGGCCTCTTCATTCAGGATGCGCAGTGCGGAGAGATTGTCTTCCACCTCCTGGAACCCGGTCAGGACGGACTGGCGATAAGCGGCGACATTTTTGTCGAAGACGGCGACAGCCTGTTCTTTCAGCGCCGATCGCGCCCCGCCGTCGAACAGGGTAGCCGCCAGTGCCGGACCGAGGGACCAGAACCGATTGGGCAGCGAAACCAGGTTGGCAAGACTGGTACTTTGATAGCCGGTCGAGGCACTGAGCGAAAGTGACGGGAAGAATGCGGCCTGGGCCACGCCGATCTGCGCGTTCGCGGCTGCGGCACGGCGCTCTGCAGCCGCGATATCGGGACGGCGCTCCAGCAGTTCGGACGGCAGGCCGACGGGAATTTCCGGCAGGGCCGGGAGCAGGTAGTTGGGCTCCAGCTTGAAGTCGACCGGTGCCTTGCCGATCAATAGGGCGATGGCATGTTCCAATTGTGTCCGCTGCACGCCGAGATCGATCGCCTGCGCCTGGGTGGATTTCAGTTGCGTCTCGGCCTGGGCCACATCGACACGCCCGGCTACACCGGCTTCATAGCGGTTTCTGGTGATCTGTAATGACCGCTCGTAAGCCACGGCTGTTCGCTCCAGCAATTGACGTTGGACATCGTTAATGCGCAGCAGCAGGTAAGTTTGCGCCAGTGTGGACTGGGCGCTGAGCAGGGCCGATTGCAGGTCTGCGGCGCCGGCTTCAGCCGATGCTTCGTTCGATTCGACGGAGCGCCCGATTCGGCCCCACACATCCGCTTCCCAACTGGCACTGAGCGAAAGGCGGTCGGTATTGCCTGTCGGTGCAGAGGAAGTTCCGGCGGCCTGGCCGCGGCTCGCCGACAGGTCGGCGGACGCCGTCGGGAAATAACCGGCCCGCGCCCCGCCCAGCAGCGCGAGCGCCTGCCGGTACTGCGCTTCGGCGGCGCGTACATTCTGGTTGGAAATTTCCACTTGTTGCGCCAGCGCATTCAGTAACGGGTCACCATAGATTTCCCACCATTTTCCGCGCACGGCGTGGTCGCGCGGTTCGGCCACCTTCCAGCCATTGCTCTCCTTGTAGGCAGCCGGGATCTCGATGGCAGGCCGCTGGTAGTCGGGGCCGACGGCGCATCCGGCCAGGGTTGAGAAAGCGAGTGCCAAGAAGATGCGCCCGGTTTTGTTCGTCATTTTATTGCTCCAGTCACTACGCCGATTTCAGCGGCATTCCCTTTCCAGCGGTCAAGACACCACAACCGGAACCGGTCGAGATACAGGTACACCACCGGCGTGGTGTAAAGCGTCAGCAGTTGGCTCAGGATCAGCCCGCCGACGATGGATATCCCCAGCGGCTGGCGCAGTTCGGCGCCGTCGCCCGAGCCGAGGGCGAGCGGCAGTGCGCCGAACAGCGCGGCCATGGTGGTCATCATGATCGGGCGAAAACGCAGCAGGCAGGCTTCCCGGATCGCTTGATGCGGGCTCAGGCCGCGCTGCCGTTCGGCGTCGAGCGCGAAGTCGATCATCATGATGGCGTTTTTCTTGACGATGCCGATCAGCAGAATGACGCCGATCAGCGCGATGATGCTGAATTCCATCTTGAATGCGAGCAGCGCCAGGAGTGCGCCGACCCCCGCCGACGGCAGTGTCGACAGGATAGTGATGGGATGGACGTAGCTTTCGTAAAGCATGCCGAGCACGATGTATACCGCAACCAGGGCGGCGAGGATCAGCACCGGCTGGTTGGCGAGCGAGGCCTGAAACACCTTGGCGGTGCCCTGAAAGCTGCCTTGCACCGTACCGGGTACGCCGATCCGCGCCATTTCGCCCTCAATCGCCCGCGTCGCATCGGAGAGGGAGACGCCGAGCGGCAAATTGAACGAGATCGTCGAAGCGGCGAATTGCCCCTGGTGATTGACCGCCAGCGGCGTCGCGGTCGGCTCCCAGCGGGCGAACGCGGCCAGCGGCACCTGCAGGCCGCCGGGGGCGATGACGAACACGTCCTTGAGTATCTCCGGGCTCTGCAAGTATTGCGGCGCGGCCTCCATCACCACCCGATACTGGTTCAGCGGATTGTAGATTGTGGACACCTGGCGCTGGCCGAACAGATCGTTCAGGGTGGTATCGACCAGCTTCTGCGTGAGCCCGAGCCGGGCGGCGGCATCGCGGTCGACGACCAGCGTGGTCTGCAAGCCTTTGTCCTGCTGATCGGTATTGACGTCCGCGAGCTGTGGCAGCGAGCTCAACGCCGTGCGGATGCGCGGTTCCCAACTGCGCAATTCATCGATCCTGTCGGCCTGGAGCGTGTACTGGTATTGGGCATTACTGGATCGACCGCCGACGCGAATGTCCTGCACTGCCTGTAAAAACAGATTGGCGCCGGGTTCGTGGGCGAGCTTGCCGCGCAACCGGGCGATAACCTTGTCGACGGATAATCGGCGCTCTGCCAATGGCTTGAGCCCGATGAACATCCGCCCGGAGTTGGTTTGGCCGCCGCCGGTGAAACCTACGACGCCGTCCACAGCAGGGTCCTGGCCGACGATATTGACGAAAACAGCGAGCTTGTCGCGCATCGCCTGGAAGGAAATGCTCTGGTCGGCCTGGATCGAGCCCATCAGGCGCCCGGTGTCTTGCTGCGGAAAGAAGCCCTTGGGGATGATGGTGTAGAGATAGACGTTGAGGGCGACCGTTGCCAACAGGATCAGCAACATGATGCGGCCATGGGCCAAAGCCCAGTCGAGCGACGTCCGGTAGCCGCGCAGCAGCGCGGCAAACAGGCGCTCGCTCGCTTGGTTGAGGCGTCCTTTCGGTGCCGTCGATTGAGGGCGCAATAGCCGGGCGCACATCATCGGCGTGACCGTCAGCGAGACTACCAGCGACACCAGGATGGCTGCCGACAGGGTGACGGCAAACTCGCGGAACAGCCGCCCGACGATGCCGCCCATCAACAGGATCGGGATGAAGACGGCGATCAGCGACAAGCTCATCGACAGCACGGTGAAGCCGACTTCGCGCGCTCCCTGCAGCGCAGCCTGGAATGGCGGCACGCCGTCCTCGATATGGCGGGAGATGTTCTCCAGCACTACCACGGCATCGTCCACCACGAACCCGGTCGCGATGGTCAGGGCCATCAGCGAGATATTGTTCAGGCTGAATCCGAACAGATACATCACCCCGAAGGTTCCGACCAGCGACACCGGCACCGCCACGCTCGGGACCAGCGCGGCGCGGCCGTTGCGCAGGAACAGGAACACCACCAGCACCACCAGCCCGATCGACAGCATCAGCGAGTGTTCGACCGATCCCAGCGAGGCGCGGATGGTCGGCGTGCGATCCATCACCACCGCCAGGTCGATTGCCGCCGGAATGGAGGCGCGCAGCAGCGGCAACAGTGCCTTTACGCTATCCACCGTCTCGATGATATTGGCGCCCGGCTGCCGGAACAGGATCATCATCACCGCCGGTTTGCCGTTGACCAGGCCCGCGTTGCGGACGTCCTGCACCGAATCGACCACTTTGGCGACATCGGCGAGGCGGACGGCGGCGCCGTTGCGGTAAGCCACGATTGCGGGCAGGTACTCGGCGGCGGTCTTGGCCTGATCGTTGGCCAGTATCTGCCAGTGCCGCGCGCCATCCTCCAGACTGCCTTTGGGCCGGTTGGCGTTGGTGGCGACAATGGCGGCGCGCGCGTCTTCCACCCCGATGCCGTACTTGTTCAATGCGTTGGGGTTGAGCTCCACCCGGACGGCGGGCAGCGAAGAGCCGCCAACGGTCACCTGGCCGATGCCCTTCACCTGGGAAATCTTCTGGGCGAGGATGGTCGATGCCGCGTCGTACATCTGCCCCCGCGACAGCGACTCCGAAGTCAGGGAGAGAATCATGATCGGCGCGTCGGCCGGATTGACCTTGCGGTAGGTCGGGTTGCTCGGCAAGCCGGTAGGCAGCAGGCTGCGCGCCGCATTCAGGGCGGCCTGCACGTCGCGCGCGGCACCGTCGATGTTGCGGTCGAGGTCGAACTGCAGGGTGATGCGGGTCGAACCCAGCGAGCTGGACGAGGTGATTTCGGTGACGCCGGCGATCAGGCCGAGCGACCGCTCCAGCGGCGTGGCTACCGTTGCCGCCATGGTCTCCGGACTGGCGCCCGGCAACGAGGCTTGTACCGAGATGGTCGGGAAATCGACTTGCGGCAGCGGCGCCACGGGCAGCAGCTTGAAGGCGATCGCCCCCGCCAGGGCGATGCCCAGCGTCAGCAACGAGGTGGCGACGGGGCGGTTGATGAAGGTGTCGGACAGGCTCATGGCGATCGGCTGGTTTATGCCGAGGGCACGGCCGGCTGCCGGCGCGCTTTGACCCGTTGCGCCAGCCGGTCGAAAGCGAGATAGATGACCGGGGTGGTAAACAGCGTCAGCACCTGGCTCAACAGCAGCCCGCCCACCATGGTGATGCCCAGCGGATGGCGCAATTCGGAGCCGACGCCGCTGCCGAGCATCAGCGGCAACGCGGCAAGCAGGGCGGACAGAGTGGTCATGAGGATCGGGCGGAAGCGCAGCAGGCAGGCTTCGAAGATCGCTTCGCGCGGAGCCTTGCCGTGATTGCGCTCGGCATCCAGCGCGAAATCGATCATCATGATGGCGTTTTTCTTGACGATGCCGATCAGCAGGATGATGCCGATGATGCCGACGATGCCGAGGTCGGTGCGCGACAGCAGCAGCGCCAGCAAGGCACCGACGCCGGCGGATGGCAGCGTGGACAGGATGGTGACCGGGTGGATGTAGCTCTCATAGAGCACGCCGAGCACGATGTACATGGTAACGATCGCCGCCAGGATCAGCAGCAGCGTATTGTCCAGGGAAGCCTGGAACGCCAGGGCGGCGCCCTGGAAGCTGGTCTGGATACTGGCGGGCAGCCCGATCTCCTGCTGGGCGGCGCGGATCGCCTTTACCGCACCGCCCAGCGAAGCGCCGGGCGCCAGGTTGAAGGAAATGGTGGCGGACGGAAACTGACCAAGATGGTTGATGGCCAAAGGGGTCGCACGTTCCGAAAAGCGGGCAATCGACGACAGCGGCACCTGGTTGCCGCCGGGCGAGACGATGTAAATGCTATTCAGCGCCTCCGGCCCTTGCTGGAATCCGGGCTTGACCTCCAGCACCACGCGGTAAAGGTTCGATTGAGTAAAAATGGTCGAAATCAGCCGCTGGCCGAAGGCATTGTAAAGCGCGTTGTCGATTGCTGCCGGCGTGATGCCGAGCCGGCCGGCCGTGTCCCGGTCGATCTCGACATAGGCTTGCAGTCCCTGATCCTGAATGTCGCTGGCGACATCGGCCAGCTCCGGCAACTGGCGCAGGCGTTCGAGCAGCCTGGGCGCCCATTCGGCCAGCTCGGACGGATTGGCGTCCGCCACGCTGAACTGGTATTGGGTTCGGCTCACACGGGTTTCGATGGTCAGATCCTGCACCGGCTGCATGTACATCGAAATTCCCTGCACCTGCGCCAGCCTGGGTTGCAGGCGCCGGGCGACGTTCGTGGCGTCGGCGTCACGCGCACTTTTCGGCTTGAGATTGATCAGCATGCGGCCGCTGTTGAGCGTGGCATTGGTGCCATCGACGCCGATAAAAGACGACAGGCTTTCTACCGCCGGGTCTTGCAGCACCACTTGGGCGAGCGCCTGCTGGCGTTCGGACATCGCGGCGAAGGAAACCGACTGCGGCGCTTCGGTGATACCCTGGATTACCCCGGTGTCCTGCACCGGGAAGAAGCCCTTGGGTACGAACACATACAGCAGTACAGTGAGGATCAGCGTGGCGAAGGCCACCAGCAGCGTGGCGCGCTGGCGGTCGAGCACCCAGTTGAGCGCGGCGCCATAACGCGCGATGATCCGCTCGAAAAAAGCGCCGCTGGAATGGTAGAACCAGCCCTGCTCCGCCTCGGGCACATGGCGCAGCAATCGGGCGCACATCATCGGCGTGAGGGTCAGCGATACCACGGCGGAGATCAGGATCGCCACCGCCAGCGTGATGGCGAATTCGCGGAACAGCCGGCCGACCACGTCGCCCATGAACAGCAGCGGAATCAGCACCGCGATCAGCGAGAAAGTCAGCGAAATGATGGTGAAGCCGATCTGCTCGGCGCCCTTGAGCGCCGCCTGCAGAGGCGTATCGCCGGACTCGATGTAGCGCGAGATGTTCTCGATCATCACGATGGCATCGTCCACCACGAAGCCGGTGGCAATGGTCAGCGCCATCAGCGTCAGGTTGTTGATGCTGAATCCGGCCAGATGCATCACGCCGAAGGTGCCGATCAGCGACAGCGGCACGGCGATGCTGGGAATGACGGTGGCGGACACGCTGCGCAGGAACAGGAAAATCACCATCACCACCAGCGCGACCGACAGCATCAGTTCGAAACGCACGTCATCCACGGACGCGCGAATGGTGGTGGTGCGATCGGTCAACACCCTGACTTCGACCGCAGCGGGCAGCGTGGCCTGCAACTGCGGCATCATTTTCTTGATGCGGTCGACGGTCTCGATCACGTTGGCGCCGGGCTGACGCCGGATGTTCAGGATGATTGCCGCGGTCTTGTCGGCCCAGGCCGCCAGGTGCGAATTCTCCGCACCATCGATGACCTCGGCCACGTCGCTCAAACGGATCGGCGCGCCGTTGCGCCAGGCCACGATCAGCTTGCGGTATTCCTCGGCGGACATGAGCTGATCGTTGGCGTCCAGGGTCGAGGCCCGAGCCGGGCCGTCGAAACTGCCTTTCGCCATGTTCACGTTGGTGTTGCCGATGGCAGTGCGCACATCGTCGAGATTGATCCCGCTGGCGGCCAGGGCTTTCGGATTCACCTGGACGCGCACGGCGGGGCGCTGCCCGCCGCCGATGCTGACCAGTCCGACGCCGGGCAGTTGCGACAGTTTCTGCGCCAGGCGCGTATCCACCAGGTCTTCCACCTTGGGCAGCGGCAGCGTTTCGGACATGACCGCAATGGTGACGATGGGCGCGTCGGCCGGGTTGACCTTGCTGTAGATCGGTGGCATCGGCAGGTCCTGCGGCAGGAACGAACTGGATGCATTGATCGCGGCCTGCACTTCCTGCTCGGCCACATCCAGGCCCAGGTCGAGCCCGAATTGCAGGGTGATGACGGAAGCACCGCCGGAACTGGTGGACGACATCTGGTTCAAGCCCGGCATCTGGCCGAACTGGCGTTCCAGCGGTGCGGTGATCGCGGAGGTCGTCACGTCCGGGCTGGCGCCCGGATACAGGGTGGTTACCTGGATCGTCGGGTAATCCACTTCCGGCAAGGTCGAGATCGGCAGGAAGCGGTAAGCCAGCGCCCCGGCCAGCAGGATCGCCGCCATCAGCAGCGAAGTTGCCACCGGCCGCAGGATGAACGGCCGCGATGGGTTCATGCGCCGCCCTTGCGCTCGGCCGGCACGCCGCGCTTGTCACCCCAGCGTCCCTTGTCGCGTGGCGGTTTCCTGCCCCCGGCTTCATGTGCGCCGGGTGAGGCCGCTTCCACTTTCGCGCCCTGGTGCAGCTTGTCGGCGCCGTCGATCACGACCTGCTCGCCGGGCATCAGGCCTTTTTCAACGGCCACGATATCGTTCACCACCGGCCCCAGCGTGACCGGACGCAGGCTCACCGATTTGTCTTCTTTCACGACATAGAAAAAAGTGCCCTGTGTACCGCGCTGCGTGGCCGCAACGGGAACCAGGATGACGCCGTGCCGGGTTTCGATGCGCAGGCGGACATTGACGAACTGGTTCGGAAAAAGGGTGTTGTCGGTATTCGGAAATTCGGCCTTGAGCTTGACTGTGCCGGTCGTCGTGTCGATCTGGTTGTCGGCCGTCAGCAGCTTGCCCGTCGCCAGCCGGGTTTTTCCTTCGCGATCCCAGGCTTCGGTTGTCAGCGTTTCATTCGCCTGGAGTTTTTCGATCACGGCGGGGAGGCTGTCCGACGGGATCGAGAAGATGGCAGTGATCGGCTGGGTCTGGGTGATGACTACCAGGCCACCGGCATCGCTGGCATGCACCATGTTGCCGGCATCGACCAGGCGCAGCCCGAGGCGACCGGAAACCGGCGCCGTCACACGGGTGAAGCCGAGCTGGAGTTTGGCGTTGTCCACCTGCGCCCGATCCGCCTGCACCACCCCTTCGTATTGGCGCACCAGCGAGTCCTGTGCGTCGACCTGCTGTTTGGCGATCGAGTCTTTCGCCAACAGGCCGCGGTAGCGATCCAGATCGAGCCGCGCATTGGCAAGCAGCGCCTGATCGCGAACCAGTTGTCCGTTTACCTGATCGAGCTGCACCTGGAAAGGCCGCGGATCGATTTCCGCAAGCACCTCCCCGCTTTTCGCCAGTTGCCCCTCGCGAAAGTTGATGCGGACCAACTGGCCGTCAATGCGCGGCTTGATGGTGACGGTGCTGCGTGCGGTGACCGTGCCCAGCGCATTGACGATCACATCGATATCGCCTTTCCTGGCCGTCGCAATTGCCACCGGTACCGGCCGGTCGGCTCCGTTCATGCCGCGTCGCCCCATTTTTTCAGGTACTGTTCCCTGCTTGCCATAGAACATGGTCACGGCAATGCCGGCGGCCGCCAACGCCCCAATCGCAATCCAGATGGTTTTATTTTTCATGCTGAGTTTTGCCTTTGATTTGTTTTTTTTTGCTTAAAGGATATTCTGCCCTGAATATGGCAATAACGCATATTTTCTATTAGCGGTTCAAGCTACTGTTGCTCAGGGTGGGAATCAGGGTGTTCATAAGCGAATTTCCGCTCGGCCTTGTCGAGGTGATCGATCAGTACGTGGGATACGAGGTTGAGTCCGATTCCGGCGAAAACGGCTGGAAGCAGATAAAGCGCAATCGATAGTTCCGAGGAAAATACCTTGTCGTCAAATGTGGAAAGCGTTGTTTTTGCCAATGCGGCAAGCGACTGGAGCAGAAATATATCTGCTGCGGATAATGCAATCAGAATTACGGCGAAGAGCAATATTGTCCGACGGGAGATGGCTCTCTTCCTTAGCAGGAAAATATAGATTGCAATGGGTATGACAATTGAACATGCCAAAAGGAGGAAGAATTCCAGTTTAAAAAACACCGATTCGTTCATGGCTTTATTGTTGTATCTTTCGTGATATTGTGGGCTATCTGGTGGGTTCCGGTCGGAGGGTAATTCCAACCCCGTCTTGCGCTCAGATTAGATCGAAACCACTGTAAATCCCATCTGAGATAATATCTCGGGCCTCATTTTCCTTGAAGAACTGCCGAGTCGCCAAGCCACTGCGTTGCATTGCGCGTCAGCCATTCTCGGGCGATGGGGTCGCTTTTTACCGTGGCATCGAGAAATGCCGTGCTGACGCTCTGTACCGCGGCGATATGTTTTATGTTGAATGTTTGCGGATTATTCCTCTCGCTATCACGTTCGCCACCTGAGTTCTCACTGGAATGCCCGCCGTGACGTCGGCCGCCGCCAGACCCTCCAAAATCTGCCTCTCTCCACATTGCGCCGTCCGTGTATCCGCCACCGCTTCCTCTTTTACCCTTTCTGCCTCCTGATGGAGTTTCTCTCGGGCTGTTCTTGTCGATCATTCCCGATCCGGCGAGAAGTCCATGTGTTCCGCCTTCAAGCAGGAGCAGATATTTGTCGCCGCCAGGCATGTATTGCCACGGCGCACGGCGAAGAGAAGGTGAGGTTACGTCCAACGGGTCGGCATCCTCGGTGCCGGTGATTGAAAGTAGCGGCATGGTCATTGCGGCATAGCGCTGCTCCAACCCTCCGTCCGCCAGATTGGCATATGGGCTCAAAGTGATCGCGGCGCGAACATTCCAGGCACCAGTCCGGATGTTGGCAAATTTTGGTTTTTCACCGGCGATGATTGAGGCGGTTTGCGCTCCCAGATCGAATCCGGCGATCGCCACGCGCGTCATATCTAATTTCGCATAGCCTGACATGCCGGTCTTTGCTCGCCGCCTTGTTTCTCCGATCACGTAATCAACGACCTTCAGCCGTGCTTCGAGCGCGGACTGACTGAAATACTCTCGGGACAGTGCATGGAAATCAGCATTACGGGCCTGGCTTGATGCCCAGACAGCCTCGCCCAGTGTGGTCGGTTGCACGGATAATACCGCATAGCCGGCCTCTGCCCAGGTGTTTCGCCAGAGAATACCCCCATTCGCGGATTCTCCCAGTCCGGGAAGATAGATGATCAAGGGGAAAATCCCATGCTCGGAAGGGGCGATGAGGGCTACATCGAGCGTAGTGTCGCCGTACTGCCAGTTTTCACGCAGCGATGTCGTGGAATATTTTCGTTCCGTTCGATAGCCCGGGCTGACGACCTCTTGCTGCGCATCATCATGTTTGTGTGAGGTTGAAGTTGAAGTTGAAGTTGAAGCGCATCCGGGGATGAACAGAAGGCATGCAGCCATGGTTAACGGTACGATCCATCTTGTATTTTGGGCATGCGTCATCTTGGTAAAGCCCATTGTGTTGATGAATTCCATAGATTTTCTCGCTATTTTCCGGGGCTATAATTGACTATATTTTGAATCGCCGGTGCCCGACAACCATGGTTTTAGAGAGTGAAGTGGCGGCATAGCCGATATGAGGAAATGATAAGGGTAATCTGTTACCAAAGAATTCATGAATACCATTAAATTCCTACAATTTGTAACCGAACTACTTGGCGGCAACATTTTGTAACACTTTCCTGGTCGCGCCATGCCATGCATCGAAGTAAACTTTCTCCATGAGTAGACAACACTGGATTTGGGTCATTGACGATGACCCTGAGTTGCGCAAGTTATTGGAGGAATACTTGGTCAAACAAGATTTTACCGTGCGCACATTTTCAGACGCGTGTGATCTGGAACGCCGCTTGTCGCGCGAGCGTCCGGATTTACTGGTTCTTGACCTGATGATGCCGGGCGACAGCGGTCTTGATGTCTGTCGTCGCCTGCGCGCCTCCGGTGACGATATCCCAATTATTATGCTGACCGCGAAGAGCGACCCTATCGACCGTGTTGTCGGCATCGAGATGGGAGCAGACGATTACCTTGGCAAACCATTTTTGCCTCGCGAATTGACTGCCAGAATTCATGCTGTGCTGCGCCGACGTGCGCCTTTACCGCCCGGCACCCCAATCGCCGACGGTAACACTGTGATTTTTGGCGAATGTAAACTGGACATGTCAAATCGCACCCTTTGGCATGGGGACCTCAAAGTCGAGATGACTGGCGGAGAATTTGCCTTGTTGGTGGCTTTCGTTAAACACCCTCACCAGCCACTTTCACGAGAACGCTTGATTGAACTTGCACGCGGCCCGGGTTCTGAAACCATTGACCGTAGCGTAGATGTGCAAATATCCAGATTGCGCAAGTTGATTGAGCCAAATCCAGCAAAGCCGCGTCACATTCAAACAGTATGGGGTTTCGGTTATGTGTTTGTTCCAGATGTTGCCGTGACCGTATCATGAGGCGGTTTGCCGGTTCGCTCTATGCGCACCTCACGCTGGTTCTGCTCATTGCGTTGGGGGCGAGTTTTGCCACAATGTATTTCCTGTTTCTGTCCCACCTGGAGGACACAAAAAACAGCAATTTTGCGCGATCTCTCGTGGCTCAGGTACAACTTGTAGAAGAGTTGTCGCGTGCTCGACCTGCCTCAGAATTCCCCGCAATTGCGGGGATTCGAATTGCCCATACAGATCCAGTTCCAGCAAACAATCTTGATTCCGAAACCGCCCGCCGCTTGCCTTTGCTGAGGAACCGGTTAAGCGAAGAACTTCATAGAAGAGTGGAGGTCGTGCCCTCAACGAATCCTACCACCGGGCTTTGGATTAATCTCAGTAGCGCTGTGGATCATACACAGTGGATGTTTATCCCCACCCTTAAGTCGCATACGCGCCCTGGCGATACCTTGGTGCGTGTGCTGCTGGTTGGTTTTGCGGTGTTTTTTGGAGGGGGGATGGCACTGCTCTGGCGCATCCAGAGCCCTCTTAAACGCCTTAGCAAAGCCCTGGAGAGAGTAGGCCAATCACGCCCATTAGCCACATTACCCGTTACCGGTGCTGGAGAAATTCGAATCCTGGCTGAACGCTACAATGACATGGTTGAACGGTTGCATCGGTATGAGGAGGATCGCGCTACGATGCTTGCTGGCGTGGCTCATGATTTGCGTTCGCCAATCACAAGATTGCGCCTGTTAGTGGAATTGACGCAAGGCTCGCGTGTCAGCGCGATGACCCAGAATATTGATGACATTGAGCGGATAACCGAGCAATTTCTCGATTACGCACGTGGCGACAGCGACGAACTGTTAGAGCCGCGTGACATTAACCTTTTCGTCGAGGAGGTGGCCGCTTCCTATGTCGAGAAGGGGGTGTCCATTACCGGTGAAAAGAGCGGCGTTGTTATTCCTGTTCGCTCGAACTCGCTTCGCCGCGCACTAATTAATCTGATCGAAAATGCTCTTGAGTACGGTAGCCCCCCCATAACAATTCGAATTTCACGGGTAGGCAATTATGTAACTATCGCAGTCGAAGATTCAGGTAACGGAATATCTCCTGGCCAGATATCCCATGCATTGCGCCCTTTCTCGCGCCTTGATGGTTCGCGAGGCGGCAAAGGACATTGTGGCCTTGGCCTGGTTATTGCTTCTAAAATTGCCGAGGAGCATCACGGTGCATTGGAACTCCGCAACCTTGATGGTGGCGGGTTCATGGCTTCAATTCGCTTGCCCATTGTTTAACAACATCTTATTTTGTGAATGGATGTTGCTGGGTGCCCGGATGAAGACATTCGCGCAACGTGTTAGCTCGGGGGGGGGGGCGCCATTTGCGGCATGGACCTTGGAGTGCCGGGTTGGGATGTTACGCGTCATACTTGAGATTGATCGTCATCGGTTGACCACTCTCGAAGGTAAGCGCAAAGCACTTTGCTCCAAACGGCACCACTGTTCGGCTCTTGAGGCGCAATCTTAGTTTGCAGCTCTACGGCCTCGGGGAAGCGGGCCAGCTACATCTAACCGGGATGATCGCATTATGAATATCTCATCAGTTGAATCCATGCTCAGTCAGCCCTCCCGCCAAAGCGCGGGCGGGCCGCAAGATGCCGGTCCGGCAGCCACCTTCAAGTCAAACCCGGTTTCATCAAAAACCACCACTTCGACAGCAGAAGATGTGAAGGCAGCTCCGACTCCTGAAGCTATCGCAAAGACGATTAACAATATCAATGACAGTTTTACCCGGATGGGGCACGATCTTTATGCTTCATACAAGAAAGATAAAATTACAGGTATTGAAGTTGTCCAGTTTCATGACAAGAAAACCAGTGAAGTCATACGGCAAGTGCCATCAAAAGAATTGCTTGCGATTGCACAGTCTCTGTCTCTCCCACCCGGAATACAGGGGCAGTTAATCTATGACAAAGCCTGACCCATTGAGCATGACTCTTGATAAAGCTAGGGATGTCGCCGGCGCACTACAAAAGCAGCGGCCCATGCAGGGTCGCCAGTTTGAACCGGGGACGTTGAGCGCCGTCGACTCCTAAATCCCGGTGCGTCCCCCATGCTCAAGCTATACAGTTTCCCTTTCGCTGCCATGGGAACGGCTTGTACCTTGCATTTTTACTCCGGGGACAATTTCGAAGCCGATCCCATCGCCGATTCGGCCATCGCGGAAGTGCAGCGGATTGAAGAACGCTACTCACGCTACTGTCCCGACAGTTTTCTCTCCGAAATCAATCGTGTGGCGCTGCATGGGGGCGCTATCGCGGTGGACGAGGAAACCGGTGGATTGCTGGATTACGCCTATGCCTGCCATGCCAAGAGCGGAGGGCTATTCGATATTAGCTCGGGGATATTGCGCCAGGCCTGGGAATTCACCTCCAGTTCCTTGCCTGCTCAGGAAGACATCGCCACCCTGTTGGCCAGTGTCGGCTTGGACAAGCTGAAATGGCAAGCCCCCCGGCTGGAATTTACCGTTCGGGGCATGGAACTGGATTTCGGCGGCCTGGGGAAAGAATACGCGGCAGACCGTGCAGCGGCGGTGTGCCTATCCCATGGCATCCGGCACGGCCTTGTGGACTTGGGCGGCGACATCCGTGTCATCGGCCCGCATCCTGACAATTCCCCCTGGCGCATCGGCATTCTCCATCCCAGACAGGCCGAGTCCTTGTTGGTTACTCTGGAGGTATACCAAGGAGCTTTGGCTAGCAGCGGTGATTACGAGCGGTGCATCCTGCTGGATGGGAAACGCTATAGCCACATTCTCAACCCCTTGACCGGCTGGCCGGTGCACGGCCTGTCCTCGGTAAGCGTGCTGGCCGAGCAATGCATGGTGGCTGGCAGCCTGTGCACCATTGCCATGCTCAAGGGGCGGGCTGGTATTCCGTGGTTGGGCGGCCTGGATATCCCCCATGTGTGGGTGGACGAAGATGGCATTCAGGGCGGCCCTTTGGTCGTTGACGCACAAACATCCCCCGCTTGAACCTGTCGCATTACTGACGCTTGTCCGGAGTCCTGGAAAAGCCGGATGGATTGACGCCGTCTTTTTTCTTTTTTTGCAACTTGATACCTGAATTCTATAGGGAAATTCATCTGCTTTTTCTTGTTTTAATGGCATGGAATGTGCTGAATAAATGATGGACACCCGAAAAACGGGTGTGAATGTACCTGCGAACTGATTTACCGGCAAATATTGCCGTCTCAATGCAACGCGGCGGCAATATTTGCCGGTACGTTGCGAGAATGCACGTTAGGCGTGGTTCAGGTTCCTGCAGGTGAGTTCAGTGCAACACACCGAGCCGAAGGAGGCGTCATGTCCATATCCGATGTAACGAGTAACTCTGGTGTCAGTCAGCCCAGTTGGCGATCGACGGTCCATCAAGCACGCGAAGATTTCGCGCAACTTTTCCAGGGCCTGCAGGCGGGCAATCTCTCGAATGCCCAGCAAGCCTATGCGGCATTGCAGCAACTGCGGTCAGGCAACCCATCCCCAGCAACCACATCAAGCAGTACCTCTGCCGACGCCGGTTCCGGAGCGACAGCCCCGATCTCCGCAAACGGGACGGCGACATCCGCCAGCTCGATTTCCAGTGACTGGTCATCACTCGGACAGGCGCTGCAATCTGGCAGCTTGACGTCCGCGCAGGATGCGTTCGCCAAACTGGGGCAAGATCTGCAAGCTTCCATTCAGGGATCAGGTCACCACCATCATCATGCGATGAACAAGGCACAGGCCGTCTATTCGGCCATGCAGGCCAGCAGTTCGACATCTGCATCTGCTACAGCGCCAAACGGCGGAACAGATTCAACGGATTCGGTCAACGCCGACCTGAATGCGCTGAAGCTGGCACTTCAATCGGGCAGCACATCTTCCGCTCAGGATTTATTGGCTAAGCTTGAGCAAAATCTGCAGGCTTCGGGCCACTCCTCTGTCCATCATCACCACCATCATGGCGGGTTCAGCACCCAAAACCCCGCAGCCGCCTATTCAGGAGCCTCGGTGACGAATGTGAATGCCTCGGCCCTCGTGGCGACCTCGGGCGCAAGCTCGTCGGCATCTGCCTCGACATGATGGATGGCGATGTTCGCCGATCAGACCTGTATGTTTAGCTCTCAGGAAGGCTGGGGCGTCAGTGCCGTCAGAGTATGCCGACACCGGCTACTTCCGAAAGGCTTTCAGCCCGCTTCGTAATAAATGGTAACAATTTAAAGGGAAACCTGAGATTCAATTTCGGAAGAAGTGACCGATAATCCTTGGGGGTAGGGAATGGGTGTTGATCCCTCCGCAACGCAGGCGGGGTGCGCATATCAGTCGCCGCAGTTTTTGACCTGATTGGCCAAAGTGACGGCTAACGGTTTTTTAATTATCCAATACATGGAGACTCACAATGAGTATGGCAATTTCGGGAATGGGTGCGGGCGCACCGCAGGTCATGTCAGGGGCAAGCGTGCGTATGCCTCCAGCCCAAAAGATGGCGAACCTGTTTCAACAAATCGATACCAGCGGTTCCGGAACCATTACCAAGGCACAGTTTGAGCAGGCTTTTCAGACCATGAACCCGCCGGGCAGCATCAAGTCGCTGGGTGCTGATGCGGTCTTCAGCAAGCTCGATCCCAGTGGTACGGGTAGTGTATCGAAACAGGATTTCGTGAACGGGATGTCATCCATGATGTCGCAGTTGCGGCAACATCACCACCATGGTGAGGGGCGGATGAATTCCTCTCAAGCGAATTCTTTCTCACAAACGCTGTCCGCCAGCCTTGATTCCCTCAATAATCTGGGAAGCCAAACCAGTTCCAGTTCATCGGTAGCCGGATCGACCATTAACACTAAAGTCTGAGCCTGATTAGCAGACGGACGCGAAAAACTTTGAGTTTATCCTGCCCCTTTGCCGCGTACAAAGGGGCAGGGGATAATCAATCACGTTAATAAGTAGGCGGAGGGTTATCGTGACAATTTCATCGATTCCGTCTTTGTCGCCTCCTGCACAGTCTCTGCAATCTCCATAAGCCATTTACCTCGCATAGCCCCAGAATGGAACCATGGGTAACAAGCATATCGCTCACCATGAACTTCTGTGGAAAGTCGGTGTTCACTACTCAGTCATTCCCGTAGTGGTTCGTCATACAAGCGCCAGGGTAGTGTTGATGGCGAAAACGCCCGTTCAACGCCCTATTTTGCCGACAGTTGCACGGGGGTCGTGCAGGCTCCACTCGATTATGCCGATATACCCGTCCCTTGCCGCGACGACCATCGTGTGATCATTGACGTGAACTAGCGCCCCAGGTCGATGCGCATGGTGTTCGACCCACCCGACGGCTCGTCTGATGAAGATGGCGACTTCATTGACCTTCGCCATGAATTCGATGAGACCGAATGCCCGCACCCGCCGCAGAATGTCATTAACGCCATCTGAGAAATCGATGGTCCGATCCTCGTTAGTCCAATGTCTTGAATAACTACCGATGCCTTGGGGTTTGGCGTTATCCCATAGGCTCGTGAAGTTAACGGCGACTCGTTCGGCCAGTCGCTTGGCGGTCATCTGGGTCTTCAAGTCCAGGCTTTCATGGCACTCATCGTCTGAGATCGGAAACTCCTCCTTGTCCAGGATTTCGCCGGCGTCGAATTCCCTACTGACCTTGTGGCAAGTGACTCCCCAGTATTTCCGGTTTTCCAGAAGAGCCTGCACCACAGGGTATGGGCCACGCCCCTCGGGCAACGGAGAAGGATGGAAGTTGATGGCGTATTTCAAATAAGGATGCCAGTCGTCTATGCGCCAGTCGTAGCTGGCAATGACAAGCATGTCGCATCCCCGTTGAGAAAGTTCCCTCAAATCACTTTCCCTTAACCGGGAGAACTGCACATCTATTGCCAATCGTTGCGCATACTCGATGACCGCCTTGCTGTGATGTATCTTGTTGTCAATAACTGTCGTAAACAGCTTAACCGGTTGCCACCCCGCATTTACAAGGGATTCGAACACACCCAAGTAACGATCGGAAGCGGTAATGGCGAATCGCATCAGTGCAAGCTCAAGATCAGGCTGTAGTATTGATGCCAGTCGTTTGTGCCGCGCTGCTGGACGAACTTCCCGCGCTAGTCGTACCAAACGCATTGGGCTGGCTGCTGCCGCCGTGATGGTGGTGATGATGCCCCTGCCCCTGATTGGCTTGCATGCTCTGCTGGACCGAAGCAAAAGCCTGCTGGGCGCTCTGTAGGTCGCCGGAACTCAAGGCCTGTTGGAGCTGGTTCATCAGGTCGCGCATGCCGGTTTTGCCACTCTGACTGGATTGCCCCGCCTGGACTGCCTTGCTGCCATCGTTGTTGCCATCTCGGTCCGATCCCTGTCCGCCCCGGGCTTGGCTAATCGTCTGGCTATCCTGCTGCATGGAAGCAAACGCTTTCTGTGCCCCGGCGAGATCGCCGGATTGAAGCGCGTTAGCCAGCGTTGTGAAATCCTGCTTGCGCTGCTTGAAGATATCAGCGATCTGGTTTGGTTGAAGACTGGTGGTGCTTGAAACTGAACTGATTGACATGATGATCTCCTTGGATTGAACGATTGGGTTTAAAACGCTGCTTTCTGGAATGACTCAATAAAAATGGATATCGAAACTATAACCCAATAATTCATAAGTAATTTGTATCATATTGTAACGAAATGTTTCATAAGCTTGCCGTAAGCTGCAATCGAGGCTATTTCTTGATTTTCAGCATATCGACTTTGAGTCATTTTTTGCGACATGGCATACTTGTCAGGCCAATGGCAAGATAAAAAGAAGACGCCTGTAGTGGCGGAATTCTAAGATCAGGAGATTCTTCTCCTGATGCCTCTGGCGCGGATACTCCGACCACTAAAATTTTAAGGTAATTAAAGATATGACCGATTGTTGCTCTTCTTCCGAATGCAAGACCTCGCATCCGAATAGGTATCGGTGTCCGGCTAATGGTATTGAATACACAGAAGTCTCGGAAAGAACTATTGCTCATCACATAAAGCACTCGTGGCAGTGGCACGGTAAAGGCCGGCGTTACTTTTTCTGCGATGATCCTGATTGCGACGTCGTCTATTTTGGGGAAGACGACTCTGTTATCTTGAAGTCGCAGATTCGAACTAAGGTCGGGGCGAAGGACGCATCTGACGATGCAATGCTTTGCTATTGCTTCGGGGTCACCAAAGCCGATGCACTGAACGATCCAGATATCAGAGATTTCGTGGTAACGCAGACAAAACGTGGGCTTTGCTCGTGCGACACCAGCAATCCATCTGGACGTTGCTGCTTAAATGGTTTTCCGCATAACCGAGACACTGAATAACCGAAAATGGCCGATTCTGTTGAAAAACTCGTTGTTTCAGCCGACGTGATGTTCGGGGTGCAGGTGTAGAGCCAAGGTTTTCCACCTTTCGGGGGCTGCAACCAGGCCCTGAAGCCCGGTTTGCAGGTTAATTATT
>Ga0307377_10000686_pt1 | contig 44512 bp, 29 predicted proteins | sample TR3MG_FD_202535 | JGI IMG/M metagenome (GOLD analysis project Ga0307377, IMG submission 202535) | Soil microbial communities from Risofladan, Vaasa, Finland - TR-3 | ecosystem: Environmental > Terrestrial > Soil > Coastal area > Acid sulfate soil | place: Finland: Risofladan, Vaasa | collected...
AGCAGGACAGGGCGAATAGGAGTTCATACACCCCGGCAGCCAAAGCCCAATTGCCATACTCGGCTGGCAGCAGCAGCCGCGTCAAAATGGGCGCGGTGATGAAGCCGGTGAGCGCGGGCAGGAGCTTTGATGGCAGGTAGGCTACCATATGCCTCACGAAAGTCTTCAGCATTCTGACACCTTGTGCGCCCTGTTCTTTGCTTGCAATGCCGCGTTCCGATGCCCTACAGGAAGCTCGGCCATTTAGCCACTGACCTCCTCAAGGTCTTCGAACTTGATTGGTAATCTCTGGTCCAAAAACAGCAGTTTTCCTCTTTGTGTTCGGTAAACACGATCCACAAAGCTGATCTTTATGTTGAATTCCTCTTCACCCAGCACTTCGTATTGGCTTTTCAGCAACTCTCGCGTTACTTCTGACTCTGAAAACGAAGGTGCTCTTGCGATCTCAATGGCCAACTCTCCTTCCTTCTCTTGGATGAACTTCACTTCCCTCAACATTGCCCATACAGGCGCTCGACTATCGTAGAGCGCAACGAAGGGGACCAGTTTCCCGGTCTTTGAGACAACGAATTCCTGAAGGCGGCCTTCGAGTTGTGCAACCAGAGTTAATTCTCTCCCGCAACTGCACTTGCCTGAGGCATACACAGCCAGATCATCTGTGGCATAGCGAAGAAGTGGCATGCAGTAGTTACCAAATCCAGTTCCCACGATTCTCCCCAGAGTGCCAGTCTCCGTTATCGGCTCACCGTCCTTATCAACAAGCTCCAGAAGCCCGTACTCCATGTTGACGTGGTAGCCCTCATGCTGTTCACACTCTACCACACCAACGACGAACTCTGTGAGACTATAGAAGTCAAAGATCTTGCAGCCAAACTGTGACTCTATTAGCTCTCTCTGCCGCCGATATAGGGTCTCAGACGAGCAGAATATGCCATCCACCTTGATGTCGCTAACTCCGTTCCTTCTCATGAACCTCGCAAGAATTTCCAGGGAGCTCGGAAACGCATGGATGAACCTGGGTTTGAACTTTCTAATCAACTCAACGTACTTGTACATATTCTCTTCACTCATATCGGTCGAAGACAAGACGAGCTCGTTGTCGTGAGTGTTGTAGACCCAGCAAGCCCTTGTTCCGTCTTTCTCTAACCTATCGATGACGGCCTCCCGCAATGTGGCAAATCTATCGCCGAATCGGTACCCAGCCCAGCTCCATTGCCGCAGACTGAATGCTTGTTCCCGTGGGTAAGTGGTATGCCTATCATGATATACGCCCAAGGGCACACCCGTGGACCCCCCTGTCGTATAATACTCGAGTCTCTCTGGGTCAACGTTCCGCGGGACAAGATCCTCAAAATTACTTCTCACATCTTCTTTCGTCAGGAGGGGAAGCTTTTGCACATCGTTCAGCGTGGAAATGTCGCTGGGCTTCAGCCGGCGATCGTCAAAGACGCGCCGATAGTATGGCACGTTCTCATAGGCGTGCTGCACCATGGCCTGGAGTTGCTCTAGCTGGAGTTCTTCAAGCTGCTCTCTTGACCACCATTGTGTCTCCTGCAGCCATTGGTACGTGCGTTTGAAATACTCGTTATCCCAGACGGGGTGGGGCACGAACTTGCGTCTCAACCACCCATAACCCATGCGGATCGGAAGTGGCAACTGTCTGCGGAACGAGACTAGCGAGGACAAGAACTCAGCCATACTACACCTCCTCTGGCGCGGCCCGACCCGAGTCAGCTACAGAGCCTGGCTTCTCCTGAACAGCTCTCCTCAAAGCAACCTCGTTTACTCCCATCATGATCCCAATAACAGGGGTCCAAGACCAGGACGCAAATATCGAGTTGACAACTGCAGCGATCAGGAGTCCCAGATAGACGAGGGTGAAACCTAGCACGATCCCCTTCATCCAATGATCAGAAATGGTTCGCCAACCCTTGAATCCACGAATCAAGAAGGTGACTGATAGCCACATCAGACAGAGATACCCCAATACGCCCATGTTCAGGAGCACCCAGAGGTGCCCGTTGTGGATGAACCTCCTGGCATCCCATCCCTCTTCCTGGTCAAGCCTTGGATCAAATGGCCGGTACCTGGCCCCCATACCCAGGCCTAGCAATGGGCGCGCAGGGATTTGAGACAGAGCGTATCTGTTCTCAAGATATCTCCATTGAAGGCTGCTTTCTCCGAGCGTCTCACCGCTGCCCAGCGTGGCCAATCTCTCAGAGGATGCCATTAGCAACCTGGCTGCTTTGGACGCTGGGTCGCGTAAAGCAGCTAATACTAGCATAGCGGTCAGAAATGCGATCATTAGCCCCCATCCGATCAACCTTCGCCTACTCTGGCCCGTGACCAACAATGCCAACAGTAGCAGCAAGACACCCGCCACCGCCCAATAGCTGCGGAGGAACGTCAGTACGAGTGCTAACCCTACTAGGCCCCATCGGAGAAAACACAATATACTGGTCAAGCTAAGCCTCTCCGAGATCAGTAAGGAGGCCGTGGTAACAAAGGAGACCAACACGAGTGAATGCCCCGGGGGAATTATTCTGGTGACACCGCTGTAGCTCTTGTCTGCGGTCAATAGAGTGTAAACGCCGCCGGGCAAGAAGGGCAGTGACGCGCCCAACAAGAACTGGACCACCATCGCTGTGGCAACGATCGATGCCAGGACAAAAAGGCCCCTAAGCAGAAGGCGAAGTTGGCAGTCCTCACGCACCAGGTTGGTAACGATGAAGAAACTCAGATAGTAGGTTGCAACCCGGATCTCTCTTCTGGCGATATCAAACTCGAGAGATGATTGGTAGACCGCTATGCAGGTTGATAGCAGGCTCACACCGTAGAAACAAAGCAGTGGCCAGTCGAGAGGCGTACGGATGATCTTGAAATCCGGTTCCACGAGCCAGCGTAAGACAATCAGGCCGAACAATGCCAGCAGCAAAAGATCTGGTACGTGCAGACTACCGACGCCGACAGGTACAAGGGGCAACGCACTCTCAAACACCACGCTCGACGTGCATACTAGTATGCCCAATAGAGCTATCTCGGGCCTCTTCAGAGTGGCGAGTATGAGTCCGCCACCAGACAATGCGATGAACGTCCATAGCGGTGAGAACCGCAGAGAGATGACGCCCCAGAGCAGTCCGGTAACGCCTGCAACCACCAGTTGAAGTGGCAAGCTGTGTGACTTTAGGAACCGCTCGATCATCCTGGTTGGCACCTCATCACAAGGGGAGCCGCTTCAGAGCCATATTGAGATCGCCTGAGGTTATGACCATGCCTAACTCTAATGCGAGAGCTGGCACCAGGCTGACCAAAAACTGGCGCTTATTCATCACCTGCTTTCCTGCTTGTCGTACGTAGGGCGATACTCAAGACATCAAACAGGAAAGCCAAGCCCACACCACCGCCTAGGCCCACCATGACTCCCAGGGCGATATTTAGCTCGCGACGGGGTTTGGATGGAGTCTGCGGAATGACAGCTGGCTCTATGACAGAGAACACATTGACCTGTATAGCCTCCCTAATGCGTGCTTGTTCATACTGTTCCAATAGCCTTAGATATGTCTCTTCTTTCAACTCGATAGATCGGCTGGCAGCAGCGGTGCGTTGGGAGTTCCCAGGGTTCTGCACAACGAGGCTGTCAAACTCCTGTTGAGCTTGAGTCAGCTCTTCCTCAAGCTCAGTCAATCGTTCATCCAGGATATCTATGATGGCTTCTCTGTCCTGTGCGTCTTGTTCTCTGCTGTAGGCAATGAGAATCTCGGCCAGAGTATTGGCTGCTTCGCTGGCAAGAACGGGACTTGGACCTTTAACTGTGATTCGAATCAACTCTGTGTTGGGAAGCGCCTCCGCTTCGACCTGAGGGGGCTCATCGAGCCCAACCCGCTGTTGCAGTTCTGCCAACACTGGGCCGCTGGTAGCGATCTCGGCATAGGTGTTCAGAAGCCGTTCGGTGTACCACACGTCATAGTCCACCCAGTTAGCTGAACCGATGGTGGCTGTCGCTACCCTCAATGTCGTTGATGTCACATATACCGGTGTCGTTCTGACTGTACCAATGACAACAATGGTCACTGTCACCGCAACGGTGACAACCACCACCCATCTTCTTCGCCACAGAATCTCTAGATAGGTTCTCAGTTCCATACCTCACCGCTTGACCGGCGCTTCTTCGCCAAGCCTTACTCGGAGATCAGGCATATGTCCTGACCTCCTCCGTCACCCGCTCTTTCACCAAGAATTCAGCCACGTTAGCGGCCACATGCTCCACCTGCTCGGTCGTCATCTCTGGGAACATTGGAAGTGAGATGATTTCATCGCACAAGCCCTCTGTCACTGGGAATTGCCCCCGTCGAAATCCATTTCCGGCGTAGAAGGGTTGCAGGTGGATCGGAACGGGGTAATGAATCGCCGTGCCAATACCCTGCTCGCGCAGATAGGCCTGCAGCCCATCTCGGCGCGGCGTCCGCACCACGTAGAGATGGTACACGTGCGTGGAATCCGGGTCTTCGACCGGCGTGACGATCCCGCTTCCTGTTAACAGATTGGTGTACAGCGCCGCATTCCGCCAGCGCGCTTCGTTCCACTGATCCAGGTAGCGCAGCTTGACGCGCAAGATCGCGGCCTGGAGCGTGTCCAGCCGGTGGTTGAAAGGCGGCAACTCGTGGATGTACTTGGCCTTCTGGCCGCAATTGCGCATCGCACGCACCTGTTCGGCCACCTCGGCATCGTCCGTCAGCACCATCCCCGCATCGCCGCAGCCGCCCAGGTTCTTGGTTGGGTAGAAGCTGAACGCAGCGGCGTGGCCCAACGACCCAACCCGCCGACCCTTGTAGTACGCACCGTGGGCCTGACACGCATCTTCGATGACGGCCAAGTCGTGCCTATCGGCCAGGGACATAATCGCATCCATAGCGGCAGGCAAGCCGTAGAGATGCACAGGGATGATGGCCCGTGTACGTGGAGTGATGGCCGCTTCGACCTGTGCGACATCTATGTTGTACGTGGCCGGATCTACATCCACCAGGATAGGCCGTGCTCCAGCAAAGGTGACCGCCGCCGCCGTGGCGATAAACGTGTGCGCCGGGACGATCACCTCGTCGCCCGGGCCGATCCCGAGCGCACGCAGGCTCAACTCCAGGGCGGACAGCCCGCTGTCCACACCAACCGCGTGCCGGGTGCCACAGAAGGCCGCAAACTCCTCTTCGAAACGGACGACGTCCTGCCCCAGGGCAAAGTCACATCGGTCCATCACCCGCTGGATGGCCTGATTCAGTTCATCTCGAATCGTACGATGCTGCGCCTGCAAATCAACAAAAGGAACGTTCACAGTCAACTCCTTCCGGCTGCCTGTCGCGCCTTCACGTCCAATCCATTCACGTACGGGCGCTCCACCAGGCCAAACGGACAGGGCAGTTCGTCCACTGACTTGAGCAACCGGGCCGGATTGCCATAGGCCACACTATGGGCCGGTATGTCGTTGGTAACCACACTGCCCGCACCAATAAGCGCGCCCTCGCCGATGGTGATATGGGACAGCAGGGTAACGTTCACGCCGATGCGCGCCCCGCGCTTGATCGTCGGCCCGCGCATGCACAGTCCACATACCGGGTGCGGATCGTTGGCGATGGTCACACCCGGCGCGAGGAAAACTTCGTCTTCGAGTGTGGTAAATTGAGCCACGTATACATTGCAGTGGATCTTGACCCCATCCCCGATTGTACAACCATAGTCAATGGTTGAGTTATTCCAGATGCTCAAATTGTCGCCGATGACGTTCTCCTCACGGACAACCACGTTGTGCCCCGTCTCGAGACCCGCGCCGATTGTAGACCCGGCATAGATCACCGTGCCGGAACGTATGCGCGCACCAGGCCCAACCCTCAGCATTATGTTGGCGATACGCCGACCCGATAGATAACCTAGGGTAACTCCAGGATCGACCTGGTACCCATCCTCCAGGACAACCATATCGGACAGTTCAAGCGAGAACGCGTTCATGCGTGTAATCTTCCTCAACAAAGATGCTTTCCTGCACCCCACCGTTTCTTAGTGACCGTTCAGCCATCTCCAGCACCTTGACCACTCTCAAGCCTACCCGGCCACAGCTTTGGGGTCGTGTGTGGTTCACGATACATTCGAGAAAGTGCTCACACTCTACTCGTAGCGGCTCGAAGAAGCGGATATTGGGAATCACCACGTCGCCATAACGATAGCTGCACTGAAAGTCACCAAAGGTGTTCGTGTAAGGAGGAGCCTCGACGCCTTTATCATAGATTCTGATCTTCTCCAGGGTCTCTACGTCATCGTAGACCACCATCTTCCGGCTACCGACGACGGTAATACGTCGTACTTTGCAGGGGTCGAGCCAGCTTACGTGGATGTGGGCCAGAATACCATCCGGGAACATCAGATGCAGATAAGCGATGTCACATTTACCCGTGAAAACACAGGCTGCGCCCTGGGCGCTGACACTGATCGGATCGCGGCCGAGAATATACAGAAGGATCGAAAGGTCATGTGGAGCCAAGTCCCACACCACGTTCAAATCGCGTTGAAACAGTCCCAGGCTCACGCGCACTGCATCAACATAGTGAATCTGCCCTAGTTCGCCCCTTTCAATGATCTGCTTTAGCATCCGTACAGCAGCGTTGTACTCAAATGTATGTCCGACCATGAGGATCAAGCCTTGTGCCTCAGCGATCTCGATCAGCTCTTCGGCATCCCGACTGCTGAGCGTCAGAGGCTTCTCCACGAGTACATGCAGGCCATGCTGCAGACAATCCCGAGCAATGCGGAAGTGAGTGGCTGGCGGTGTCGCGACCACCGCAGCATCCAGTTGCATGGCAAAGAAATCTGAATAGTCCCTTGTAACCGTGATCTGCGGATAACAGGTCTTGATGTGTGCGAGACGCTCTTCCCTAAGGTCTGCAGCAGCCATAACGTTCGATGTGGGCAGCTCGACAAAGTTGCGGACCAAATTGGGCCCCCAATAGCCACAGCCAACAACGCCTACTCGTAGGCCATTCATAGGTCCCTCCAGAATCTTGGGTTATCGATAAAGTATCGTATTTCGTCGCCGAGTCCCTCTTTCAGTTCTATCCTGGGTTCGTACCCCAACACGCTGCGAGCACGAGATATGTCGCAGACTACCTTGTTCGGCACATGTTTGGCCGGCTTGTGAATCGGCTTCACACGCTTTCCCGCCAATCGAATGATGCTCTCAGCGATCTCGCGAGTCGTATATCCTCTCCCCGTTCCCACATTGTAGACTTGAACAGCATAGGCATCGCGAGTAAGAGCCAGTAGTGTCGCGTGGACCACATCAAGCACGTGGACGTAGTCTCTAGTGTCATCTCCCTCGCCATGGATGACCGGCGATCTTCCGGCCAATACACGGCGGATGAAGTTAGGAATTGCGCGTGGTACCGCCTCCATAGGTCCATAAACAGTTGCATACCGCAGTATAGACAGAGAAACGCCGGACTCCTTCGCGTGAAGCCGCAAGTAGGTCTCGGTTGCCAGCTTGCCAGTGGCATATGTGGTGATCGGACGGGCACAATCGGTCTCAGAAACCGGTCGCCGCGGATTGAGCCCATAGACCATTGCGGAGCTGGCAAAACAGATCTTTGAAACGGAATCCGGCAATCGTTGCACGAACCCCAGCGTGCCAAGCACGTTTCGTCGGGTATCATCCACTGCGTTCTCCAGAGAACTTTTCCCACATGGCATCGCGTAGCCCAGATGAACGACGTATTCCACTTCCTTGAACTCTGATTCCACGCGCTGCAGTGAAACTGGGTTCCAGAATGCCCGCACCTCAACAAAGCGAACACGTCCTTGCCGTACCAGACTCGAAACAATGGGACGCCAGCCCAAGGTTGGCCCCACGGCCGTAACCTGCGCGCCCAGGCTTACAAGTCTTCCAACCAGGTGTGAACCGATGAACCCCGTCGCCCCGGTAACCAGCACTTTCCTGCCAGCCAGGTGCTTTTCCACTGCGGTGATAGACATGGACTAGGAATCCTGTGCCAGTGGTCCGCCGGACCTTACCAGTTCTGTACCCTCTCTTGCTTGACCCAACTTTCCAAGTCGGGGTCTTGCTCCCGAACCCACTGGATGTACCGGTCTATACCGAGGTCAATATCCACAGTTGGCGAGAAACCCAGCAGCCTATGGGCCTTACCAACGTCGGCACAGTGTCGCTTTACGTCTCCCGGTCGACCAGCTTCAAGATAGGCGGGCTTGAGATCCCGACGTCCAAGCTTTTCCAGCACCAGGTCGCATACCCTTACGATGCTGACTTCCTGCCCTCGTGCGATGTTCACGGAGTCTCCGACAAGCTCATCACATTCAGCAGCCAGGATGATGCCACGAGCAGTATCTTCCACCCAGGTGAAGTCACGTGTTTGATGACCAGTGCCGAAGACCACGGGCTGTAGCCCAACCATTGCGCGCATGACGAACTTGGGTATGACCTCAGCTCTGCAACCCTCAGAATGCTCTCTGGGCCCGTAGGTATTGAAGGGCCGTACGACCACCGAAGGTAGACCATGAGTACGCCAATACGCCAGAGCGTAGAGTTCACCGGCGGCCTTGCTTGCGCCATACACGGTTGTCGGGTTGAGAGGATGACCCTCATCCATAGGCACGCGCACTGCGCTGCCATACGCCTCGGACGAAGATACGTATAAGAATCTTTTCACGTTGTTCTCAAAGCTAGCCTGGCACATCGTCAGGGTGCCTGTGGCATTTATCCCATGCACGGGCATCGGATCGTTGAGGGAAACCCGCAAGCCAGCAACGGCCAAATGAAACACGATATCCACGCCCTTGGTCAAGCGGACCATCGCGTCCAGATCGCGAACATCTGCTTGTTCTACGTGGACTTGCGTATTCGTCCTATGATGCTCGGTGTTCTCCCACTTTCCGGTTGAAAAATCATCTATGATGATGACCTCATTGCCGGCGGCCACGAGTTGATCGACAAGGTGACTACCGATAAAACCTGCGCCACCGGTCACAATGACCCGCTTGTTTCTCAGTTTCACGAGACGCTATCTCCTTCACCACCTGGTCGCGAGACGTCATATGTGGATAGACATGGCCTCTCAATCCTGCGCAAGCGATCCCCATCGTCTGATTCTGGCCTGCCTGTCTCTTATGCGGCGCCTCGTCCAGATAGAACAGCGGGGATCGTGAGAAACAAGATCTTGAGATCTAACCACAGTGATTGGTTGCGGACGTATTCGATATCCATACGGACCATATCGTCGAAAGAGACCCTACAGCGCCCGTTCGCCTGCCAAAGGCCGGTCATTCCTGGCAAGGCGGCCAGTCGCTCGTGATGCCACGGTTTGTATCCCTCCACAGAATACGGCAGGTCGGGACGCGGGCCCACGACGCTCATCTCCCCTCTGAGCACATTCACCAGTTGAGGCAACTCGTCCAGGCTGGTCCTACGCAATATCCGTCCGACCCGGGTTACCCGAGGGTCGCTGGTTGGCTTGAACTTTATGCCGCCCGCGTCCGACGGCTCCGCACGCCCCTCGACCCATGCCTTAAGGATGGCCTGGTGTATAGACGGATCGGCGTCCTGGACCATCGTGCGGAATTTGTAGAAGGCAAAGTTGCGGACCTCCCAAATCGTTCGTCCACCCTTGGATCCTCGTCTGGCCCCGACCCGTTCCTGGATAAAGATGACCGGGCCAGGTGAATCCAGCTTGATCAGAATAGCGATGAGCAGCATCAGAGGGAGCGCGATAACCAGCAGCAATGACCCAAGAACGATGTCCATACAGCGCTTACAGGCGAAATAGAGATACCTACCCTCATTTCCGATCGTCGAGACGCTCACCAGCCCCTGAGCGTCGCTGCTAGCTTCCTGCAACAATTATCCTTCTCCTACCCACTTCATGGGACAATTACACGGCATGGTGAAGCACGTTGTTCGCTCACCTGGGTTATAAGAAGATGTTTGCGATTCGCTCCTTCATCTCCATCATCGATGATCACTCTCTGACACCATGCTCACCCGTGGTGGTATACCGATTCACTTATCACGCCCAGCCGGTGGCTGTCGACAATAGCCGTAATTACCGCCGGTTCGGCGCTGGCCACCAGCAGCGTCTGGAAAAAGTAATAGGACTTGTTGGGGATTGCCGAAGCAATCCCCATGTGGTATAATACAAATGCACACAGAGCGTGCAAGCGCCTGGTGCCGAAGCCCCGTGGGTCCCAAGCCATGCGGGGCTTCGCCTTTATTCCACTGTCTTACTCGGAGGCTAGAAAAGCCTCAGATAGATACGCGCGCATTTGGCGCGAGCATCCCCCAAAAACAAACAGGGCTTACGGGAGGCATTTCCCGTAAGCCCAATCATCTACAATGCAAGGCTCACTCAGCCAAGTTAGCTACCAAAACCTTCGGTGAAGAGATCACAACGCTGCACAGTGTGGCAATGTGGACTGAACGGAGTACCCCCCCCCAGTACGATCAACCCTAAATTTGCACAAGTGCTAGGTTAATCACGCCAAGAACCTAAATTTCGATACACCTCCCAACGCGCAACAAACTACGACCGCTCGCCCTCTCAAAGCGATGACGGTGTCCCGCCACTTCCTCTTCACCAGGTGCAACATGGAGCACTATTATACAGGCATCCTATATATTTGTCAAGTGTTTGGTATCCTATGTGTCATTTTTGGAGGCTGTCCCTGACCTTCCGTAACATTTTGATGACTGTCCTGTCCTGCGATGCACTCATATTCGATTAGTCAGCCAATCGGCACCGTCCATCGCGTTCTGGTTGTGGTGTTGGAACTGTTTCAAGACGTATGCGCGAGCGACTTGATGAAGGCTTCGCCCCGCGCCATGAGGTCGGCGTGGTCCTCCGGCGCCGGCAGCCCCTCCAGCAACTGGCAGGTATACCGTCTGAGCAGGTCAATCGCCCGCGGGCACCCCTGGGCCTGCCACTTTTCCAGGCTCCACCGCCGGAAGATGGGACTCGTATAATACGCACTGCGGTACCACTGGAGCGTCAAGCCGGAGAGCAGAAAGTGCCCGCCAGGCCCCACCTCAGCGATTTCGTCCACCGCCACCGACGCATCGTCCAGCAGGAACCCGCCCGCCAGGCGCAGCGCCTGCGCAATCACCTCGTGCACATACACCGTGTTGACCGGCGAAAACGCCTTCGACCCCAGCGTGTCCCCCACGAAGGGGGCCAGCCCCACCTTGCCCATGCAACTGGTCACGTGGTTCATCCAGTACGTGTCAGCCGCCAGCAGGTCCGGCCCCCACCCCGTGCCGCTCCCGGAAGTCCCACAGTGTGGCAAATGGTAGTGCGCCATCATCTCCGCACAGGCCAGGTTGAGCAAGAGGCTGTGCGGGTCGTAAAAGTTCGTCATCTCCTTCATCTCGAAGCAGGCGGGCAGGCTGCCCAGGACCACCGGCGTCCCCTCCCGCATCAGTTGGCTCAGCGTCAGCCCGGCCAGCAGTTCGGCGTTCAAGAGTGCCAGCAGCCCGGCGGGAGTGATCGGCGCCGACATCCCCGCCATGCTGTAGTTGGAGTAGATGAAGGGCAGCCCGCGCTCGACGGCGGCGAACATCTTGTCCACCGTCCCCGCGTTGATGATCAGCGGTGTGACCGGGTTCAAGTAGGGAATGACGAACGGCCGGGACGCCAGGTCCCCGTGCAGGTGCTCCAGCAAATCCAGCACCGCCGGGAAACTGTCCTCGTCCGACACCAGGACCACCAGCGGCTTGACGGTGTTGGCGACCATCTCCAGGGCCGCGTACAGGTCCGAGACCGCCGCGGGCACGTCCTGGATGATGCCGACCGTCGAGATGACGTCGAAATGAGGGAGCGCCTGGCCCAACCTGACCATCAGCTCCATGTGCTTCCTGGCGAACGGCACCACCGCGTCGTCCTCCGGCTCCTGGTAGTACAGCGTCGTCACCCCGATGCCGAAACGGGTGCGATCGTGGCCCAGGTGAAACGCCAAGTCCCCCCGCCGGTTGTAGATGTCCACCGTCGCCGGGGCCGCCTCCAACGCCCACGCCACTTGCTCGCGCGGGATGCGCACGCGGTCCCCACTCACCGCTCCAGCCCCCAGCGCCCGCGCAAATAGGAGCCTGGCCCGCTCCGAATCCACGCGCACCCCCACCGATTCCAGGACCTTGAGCGAGTAGGCGTGGACCTGCTCGATCTGTTCTTGCGTGAGCACCGCAATGCGAGGCCGTACCAGTCCCGTCTCAGCCATGTGGCAGCTCCTTCTATCCTCTACAAGCCCCCCACGCAGTGGGAGGCTTCGTGACCTCCTGCAAGCCCCCCACGTAGTGGGGGGTTCCGTGACCGCCTGCCCACGCCCCCCTGGCCCAGCCGTGACCCTACCCCCCACTGCGTGGGGGGCTTCACTGGCCAGACTTTAGAAAGAGGGGCCGGCGATAGAGGCCGGGGACACTCTGGGCCAATCCTCCGGCGGCGTCCAGGGGTCCAGGTGATACTCGACGTACGTCGTCTGGCACGGCCGCCCGCGCCCGATCCAGGCCCGCAACTCGTTCAGGTTGATGATGAGGCTGAACACCGTCACCGAGTCGTAGCCGTGCTTGCAGATCGAGGACGGGTAATTGGCATGATCGGCCAGCAACTGCTGGAACAGGGCGGGCGTCAACTGCCCATAGTGCTCGCGCAAGAGCCGCATGGCACGGTTGTGGCGGATTACCGACCCGCCGATGCTGTTGCGGTCCTCCTCAAAGTGGCGCATGGGGGCGCTCACGTAGTGGTTGGCGTGGGCCAGCACGTCCCCCTCGATGTAGAGCGGCTCGCAATCGGTGGCCGATCCCTCCATGCTATAGATCTCCCCGTAGCGATCGGCGATGATGTTGTTATAGTTCGAGGCCCGTTGCGGCAACAGGCAGGCGTCCATGGCCTCCCCCAGCCGCCGTGCCGCCAGCATCGCCCGCACCGCCAGTTGGCGCGGCACCCCGGGGCGCACGTCGTTCGACGAGACCTCATTGCCGGTCAGGCTGACGCCGGCCGCGTTGTAGCCGGCACAAAAGCCCAGCCCGTTGATGGACACCGCCAGGAACTCGGGCTCATCCCCCGCCTGCACTTGCAGAATCAGCAACTCCTGCTCCACTTCTGGCCGCAAATCGTTGGTGTGCGCCAGCAAGGTCGAGCCGTCGGCCGTGGCCCGCCCGCGGGCGGCCATGTCCGTGCACCCCCACGCCATCGGCCCCCACAATTCCTCGCACGTGTCCAGGAACAACTCGTCGAGGGGCAACTCGGCCGCCTCGGCGATCCCCTCCAACTCGGCGATGTACTGAGGGTACACGGCCCGGCTGTACGCCAGGCACAGCCGGCCGCGCTCCAGCATCTCCTCCCAGGCCATGCCAGGGGGCACGCTCTGGCGCATCCTCGCCACCACGCGCCGCAACTCCGGCTTCATCTTGTCGCCGATCTGCTGCCCCACCTGCCGGTGTGTGCCGCTCACCTTGAGCATAGGAATGGGATGTGCCGCCATATTTGCGTCAATTCTCCTCAATGATTGGGATGCTTGAGCACCTGGCCCGGCATGGCGCCGGTGTGACGTTCCCCTTCGACGACCAACTGCCCGTTCACGAACACGTAATCAATCCCTTCCGGGTACTGGTGCGGGTAGTTCTCGAACGGATAGGTGTGGGGATATAGGTTCGTCGCCCGGTCCCGCACGCGCTCCAGGTCGAACACGACCACGTCCGCCCACGCCCCCGGCCGTAGCACTCCCCGATCCAGCAACCCGAAGCGCTGGGCGGGGAAGGACGTCATCTTGCGGATGGCCTGCTCGACCGTCAACACCCCCTGCTCCCGCACGTACCGCTGCAGTACCCCCGGAAACTCCCCGTAGCAGCACGGGCAATAGGGGGGCGGGTCGTTCAGGAAACCGTAGGGGGCGGAGGCCTGCCCGTCGGAGCAGACCATCACCGCCGGATGCCGGAGCAGGATGCGGATGTTCTCCTCGTCAATGTAGTCAAAGATCGCCTCCACCTCTTCTCCGTTTTCGACGATCAGGTCGAAGTACACGTCGAAGGGGTCCTGGCCCCGCTCGCACGCGAGCACCTGGATCGTCTTGCCCACAGCCCCCTGGCTCTTGGGCGCGCCCAGGATGGTGATGCGCTCCCAGCGCCCGTGCTTCAGCAGCCCGGCCGGGCCGAAGGCAGGCCGGCGGTCGAGCACGATCTCCTCCCGCACCTGGCGACGGGCGCCCGCGTCTGCCAGCAACGCCACCACCTCGGCGATCGGCCGTTCGTGGATCGTCTGCGGCAGCGCCGAGGGCAAGGACACCCCCAGGTCGGTGTGCACGTCGTTGTCCACCGTCACGTCCTGGCCGCGCGCCCGCGCCTCCTCCACCAGCCGCAGGTTGGCCGTCGCGTCGTACGGCGCGCCATACTTGGGCGCATTGTGCGAAACTTGCACCGGCACCCCCGCCTCTTGCCCGATCCGGATCGCCTCGGCGACCGCCTCCAGGATCGTCTCCCGCTCCCCCCGGATGTGAGAGGTGTACAGCCCGCCATAGCGCGCCACTACCCGGCACAGCGCCACGATTTCCTCCGTGCGCGCAAAACATCCGGGCGGATACACCAGCCCGGTGGACATGCCAAAGGCCCCATCCTCCATCGCCGCGGCCAGCAATTCCTCCATGTGGGCCTGTTCCGCCGGGCTGGGGTCGCGCGGTTCGAAGCCCATTGCGGCAATACGCAGCGCGCCGTGCCCCACCAGGGCCGCCAGGTTGATCGCCAGCCCCCCGTCCTGGAGCGTGCCCAGATATTCCCCGAACGTCCGCCAGTTCCAGGTCACGCCGGGTGCGTCGGAGATGTGCCCCCAGTAATGGCACAAATGGCTCACATGGCCCTCATCTACCGGCGCGGGCGACATGCCGCAGTTGCCGATCACGTGCGTCGTGACCCCCTGGCGCACTGCGCTCTCCGCTCGCCGGTTGACGAGGAGCGAAAGGTCAGAGTGGGTGTGCACGTCAACGAAGCCAGGGGCGACGAAACGGCCATCCACAGGAATGCCTTGGCGCCCTCGCAGCGTGCCAGGCGGGGCAATGTCCACAACCTGGCCCCCCTGGATCGCCAGATCGCCCCAGAACCATGGATTCCCACAACCGTCCACGATCCTGCCGTTGGCAAGTACGACGTCGAAAACAGGTGCCATTCTATGCCCTCCGCTCCACCCCACGTTCCGCGCGGACAACGTTCCGCGCCCTACTTCGCCCCCCGCTCTGCGCGGACAACAGTCCGCGCACCCGCCGCCGGACTGTTGTCCGGCGGAAGCAACTGGATCTGTGCCTTGGCCACACTCAACCCCGCTCTACCGCCGCAATGATCCGCCCGAGTTCCTCGAACAACCCCGGGTCCAGCGGCTCAGGCTTGTGCGTGTCCAGGATGTTCCTCGCCCTTGCGCGCGCCCAATCCCGCGCCCCGTCCTGCTTCTCCTCCCACACCTCGTACGGACGGCGGTCCATAAACCTGGGCATCCACAACTCCCGCATGTGCCGCTTGGTGTGCTTCTGGGCCAGAAAGTTGCCGCCTGGCCCCACCGCCCGGATCGCCTCCAGCCCCAGCGTCTCGTCGTCCACCACGATGCCCTGCATCATCTTGTAGACGAGGTCAAAGATCTCACAGTCCATCAGCATCTGCTCGTAGGACCAGATGCGGCTGCCGTGCAGCAGCCCCACCCCCAGCAGCATGTCCGACATGACCACCGACGCCATAAGCGTCGAAAGGCTATTCTCCACGCCCGCCTGCCAGTTCGGCTCCTTCGCCCCTGTGGCGAACGAGCCCATCGAGAGCGGGATGTCGTAAAAGTCAGACAGCACGTTCGTCGCCGCGCCGAACAGGAAATCTTCCGGCCCGCCCCCCGTGTACGCTCCGCTGCGCGGGTCCGACGACGTCTGGGCCGCCGCGTAGAACACCGGCGCGCCAGGATAGGCCAGTTGAATGAGCGCCGTCGCGCTGATCACCTCGGCGTTGCCCACCAGCAGCGTACCCGCGACGGTAGACGGGCCGGTCGTCATACAGGCTGCCATGGTCATGAACCCTACCGGCAGGCCGGCCTCGGCCCCGATCAACGCGGCCTCCAGGCTCCCGCCGTCCTGCCCCAGGGGTGGCGCGGTGCACTCCATGATCGAAAGGACCGGTCGCTCCCGCAGCGCTGCCCGCCCACCGGCTACGCCTGCGGCCATCTCGACCGCCGCGCGCGCCTCGTGTGCGGAATAGATGCTCTCCGTCTGCACGTGCTTGGTCGAATTCTCCCAGATGGCGCGCAATTCATGCAGTCCCCGCGTCCGAGGCGGACAATCCTGCGCCGACACCGCCACCCAGTGAAAGGCGACCTCCTCCAGAAAATCGCCCACCCGCGCGATGTCGGCCACGTCCTGCAAGGCCGACCGCCGCAACTCACCCGTACGGACGTCCATCACCTGCACGCCGCATCCATCCGTGCCCACGAAGACGTGATTGCCGTCCAGCGGCAGGTCCTGCGCGTGCTGGCGCGCCGCCAGCGTGTAAGCCGGCGGGGCCTGCTTGAGCGCCTCTTCGATCAGGTGGCCGGGGGCCTTGACGACCATCGTAGCGCGGTCCACCGTCGCGCCGTGAGCCTCCCAGATGTCGAGCGCCCGCGGCGAGGGGAACCGCACCCCCACCTGCTCGATCACGTCCAGCGTGGCGGTGTGAATCCGCCGCACGTCCTCCGGGCTGAGGACGTTCAGACTCAGGCGTGGATTGGTGATAGACTTGATCTTTCCTGCCATGGTGCTCCTCCTCAATGATAGGGATCAGGGATTAGGGATCAGGGACCAGGCGCGAATTGTACGGCAGTCGGGCCGAATTGTCAAAGCACCGCTTGTCAAGAAGGCAGAAATGCTCTACAATAAACGCATGAGTCCACGAACCCTGCCGCTCATCGAGATCAAGGGCAAACCCTACGAACGAGGACAGCAACAGGGAGAAGGCGCGCGCTCCCAGATCATCAGCTCGTTGACGAGTTATCGGGAGATCATCTCTCACGCCATGGATATGACCTGGGAAGAGGCGGTGCGCGAGGCGCGCAAGTTCCTGCCCTACAGCGAGGAAGCCTTGCCCCACTCTGTCGAGGAACTGCGCGGCATCGCCACCGGGGCCAACGTATCCTTCGAAGACGTGTGGACCCTGAACTGCTACGAAGGCCTGGCCTACTCCAGGCAGGAGGTCTGGGGCTGCACTTCCCTCGTCGTGCGCAGCGAATACACCGCCGACGGCCACGTCCTGATGGCCCACAACGAGGACTGGAGCAGCGTGGACCGGGACAACGCCTACCTGGTGCTGGCCGAACCGGACGACGGGCCGCCGTTCATCAGCATGACCTACGGGCCGCTCCTGGTCAACATCGGCCTGAATGCCGAAGGGATTGCCGTCGTCATTGACTCCGTGTATCCCATAGACGTGCGGGTCGGCGTGCCGCGCGTCCTGTGTTCCCGGGCGGTGCTGACCGCGCGCACCATCGGCGAAGCCATCCTGGCGTGCGTGCCCAAACTGCGGGCCGGAGGATACAACTACCTGCTCGCCGACCCCCACGGCGAACTGTACTCGGTGGAGACGTCGGCCGCGACTCACGACATTTTGTACGGTGAGGCGGGCTGGCTCGCACACTCCAACCACTACGTCTCTCCCAAAATGCAGGCGCTGGAGGAGGCCGGCACCTACGCCTCCTCGAACGTGCGGCTCAACCGCGCCCGGAGGCTTTTGAACGAACAACTCGGGGCAGTGACCGTCCAGAGCCTGCAGGCGCTACTCCAGGACCACGTCAACTGGCCCAACTCGATCTGCGCGCACGAAGATCCGACTGACCCCATCCACGAGCGCGGCCAGACGCTGGTCTCCCTGGTGATGGACCTCACCGAGCGCGTGATGTGGGCCGCCCCCGGCCCACCGTGCCAGGGAGAGTACGTGGCATACCATTTGTAGACAAAATACCTGATGAAATGCATATCTCACCACAGAGACACAGAGACCACGGAGAAAGACCAAGGAAATCTGAACTCCGTGTCCTCCGTGCCTCCGTGGTAGGAAAGATCGTGGCATATCACCTATAGACGAAGTATCTGATGGAATGCATATCTCACCACAGAGACACAGAGACCACGGAGAAAGACAAAGGAAATCTGAACTCCGTGTCCTCCGTGCCTCCGTGGTAGGAAAGATCGTGGCATATCACCTATAGACGAAGTATCTGATGGAATGCATATCTCACCACAGAGACACAGAGACCACGGAGAAAGACCAAGGAAATCTGAACTCCGTGTCCTCCGTGCCTCCGTGGTAGGAAAGATCAGTCATAGTGGCTGAAAACGAAATTCAGATCGCACCGCTCGAGACGCCGGAGCAATACCACGTGTGCGAGCAAGTCCAGCAGGCGATCTGGCAATCCGACCTGCTGGAGGTCACCCCGGCACACGTGCTCATCAGCGCCCAGCGGCACGGCGGGCTGGTCCTGGGAGCCTTCGATCCCACCGGGCAGATGATCGGCTGCCTGTTTGGTTTCCCCGGGCGGGTCGCCCCCGACAACCTCGCCGCCGCCGGCGCCCAGTGGCAGCACTATTCCCACCAGATGGGCGTCCTCCCGGCCTGGCGGGGGCAGGGCGTGGGCTACCGGCTCAAACTGGCCCAACGGGAATGGGCGCTGCGCCAGGGCTTCGAGGTCATCACCTGGACCTTCGACCCGCTGGAGGCCGCCAACAGCACCCTCAACCTGGGCAAACTGGGGGCCATCTGCCGCTGCTATCTGCGCGATCTGTACGGGCAAATGGCCGACGGGCTCAACGCCGGCCTCCCCACCGACCGTTTCGAGGTCACCTGGTGGATCGGGAGCGCGCGGGTGCAGGAACGGGTGGCGTCGGGCTGGCAGCCACCCCGGCTGTCGGACCTCCTGGACGCGGGAGCCGTCATCCTCAACCCGGGTCGCGTCCGCCCCGACGGCCTGGTCGAGCCGGGCCCCTTGAACCCGCCGGAGGGGGCACGCCTGTTGGTCGAAATCCCGGTTCGCTTCCAGGCCATCAAGGCCAGCTCCCATGAACTGGCCCAGGCCTGGCGCAGAGTCGTGCGCCAGGCCTGCGAGTCCGCCTTCGCCGCCGGCTACACCGCCTGCGACGCCGTGCGGGCGGAGGTGGACGGCGTGCCCCGCCTCTATTACGTTCTGGAGAACCTATGACGGACGCCCCGCTGAAGCGGGGGTCTCCCGAATCTACGACGGACGCCCCGCTTCAGCGGGGATCTCCCGGCTGAACCTATGACGGACGCCCCGCTTCAGCGGGGGTTTCCCGAATCTACGACGGACGCCCCGCTTCAGCGGGGGTCTCCCGGCTGAACCTATGACGGACGCCCCGCTTCAGCGGGGGTTTCCCGAATCTACGACGGACGCCCCGCTTCAGCGGGGATCTCCCGGCTGAATCTATGACGGACGCCCCGCTTCAGCGGGGGTCTCCCGAATCTACGACGGACGCCCCGCTTCAGCGGGGATCTCCCGGCTGAAGCCGGGCCTCCAACCAGAGACTGGAATGACCTTGTACACCGTCTACACCGACCGGCACAAGTTGCACGCCACCGATCACGTCCTGCTCGAGGGCTGCCCCTTCGTCGTCGAGGAAGTCCCGGCCCGCGCGGAGATCATCTTGGGCGCGCTACAGGCCGCCGGGCTCGGACCGCTCGTAGAGCCGGCCGATCACGGGCTGGCGCCGATCCTGGCCGTCCACGACCCTGGCTTCGTAGACTTTCTGCGCCAGGCCTACGCCGAAAGCGCCCGCTCCGAGGAGGCCGGTCCGGTCTTCCCGTGGACCTTCGCCAACCGGCACGTCCAACGCAAACCCAAGGGTACCTTGGGCCTGCGCGGCTACTATGCCTTCGGCTTTGGCAGCCCGATCATGGAGGGGACGTGGACCGCCGCCTACTGGAGCGCCCAGTGCGCGCTGACCGCCGCCGGCCTCGTCCGCGCGGGCCAGCACACCACCTATGCACTGTGTCGCCCGCCCGGCCACCACGCGGCGGCCGACCTGTACGGCGGCTTCTGCTACCTCAACAACGCTGCCATCGTCGCCCGCTGCTTGCAGGCCGGGGCGACCGTCCCCATCGCCATCCTGGACGTGGACTACCACCACGGCAACGGGACCCAGATCATATTTTACTCCGATCCCACCGTGCTCTATTGCTCCCTGCACGTCCACCCGGACCAGGACTATCCGTTCTACTGGGGGGAGGCGGGCGAGCGGGGCGAAGGGCCGGGCGCGGGCACCAACTGTAACTGGCCGCTGCCCAAGGGCACCGGCGACGCCGCCTACCTGGCCACGCTGGACCAGGCCCTGGCCGCCATTCGCGCCTTCGTTCCCCGCTACCTGGTCGTCTCGGCCGGGTTCGACGTCGCGGCCGGCGATCCGGTGGGCGGGTTCGCCATCAGCGCCGCCGGGTTCCACGAGATCGGCGCCCGCATCGCCGCGCTGGACCTGCCCGCGGTCATCGTCCAGGAAGGCGGCTACCGGCTGGACAGACTGGGCGAAGACGCCGTCGCCTTTCTCCGCGCCTTCTCCCCTCCCTCTCAGGGAGAGGGAGCAAGACACTCTCCCCTCCCTCCCAGGGAGGGGAGCGATTGTCCTCCCCTCCCTCCCAGGGAGGGGTTGGGGGAGGGCGGATCTCAACTTGAGGAGAACGAAGCATGGTCCAACTCACCGTCCTGACCGGCGAAGAAATCGAAGCCATCCACCAGGCCACCCTGCGCATCCTGAGCCAGGTCGGCCTCGTCCTGACCCACCCGCAGGCGCGCGACCTGTTGGCCGGCGCCGGAGCGACGATACGGGGCGACCGGGTCCTCCTGCCCCCCGACCTGGTCGAGCGCGCCCTGGCCCTCTGCCCGCCCCAGGTGACCATCCGCGGCCGCGGCGGCACGACGGCCGCGCTGGGGGACGGCACCCTGCACTGGCACAACCTGGGCGGCGCCCGCGACGTCTACGACGCTCGCAGCGGGCAGCGCCGCCCCGCCACCGTGCAAGACGTCCAGAACGCCGCCCGCCTGCTGGATGCGCTACCCTCCGCCACCACGGTCGTCCCGTTCTTCACCCCGCAGGACGTGCCCGGGCCACTGATGTCGCTGGCCATGTACCGCCACAGCCTGCCCCACACCACCAAGCCCCTGCATAGCCCGGGCGCCCAGACCGCCGCCGAAGTGCACGCCCTCTTCCAGATGGCCTCCGTCGTCGGCCCACCTACCGAGATGCTCACGGTGGGCATCTCCCCGATCAGCCCCCTGCTCTTCCCTGACGACGTGGCCGCGGCCATGATCGAGGTCGCCCGGCTGGGCGTCCCGCTGGGGCCACTGCCCTGCCCCATCGCCGGCGCCACCGCCCCCCTGTCGCTGGCGGGGTCGCTGGCCCAGCAGAACGCAGAGGTGCTGGCCGCGGTGACGCTGGCGCAATTGGTGCGGCCGGGGCTGCCCATCCTATATTGCGGACGGCTGGCCATGATGGAGCCGCGCAGCGGGCTATCCGTGTGGGGCGGGGTCGAACTCGGCCTGCTCTCTGCCGCCACCGTGCAGGTCGGCCACCGCTACGGCCTGCCCGTCAACGTTTACGGGCTTTCGACCAACGCCCACGTACTGCACCTGCAAAACGGCTACGAGCGGGCGCTCAACGCCGCCATCCCGGCGCTGGCCGGCGCGGACGAGCTCTCCGGCATCGGCGAGATGGAGGCGGGCGTCACGGGCTCCTACGCCCAGATGGTGTGCGACGACGAGATTGCGGCCAGCGTGCGCCGCCTGCGGCGCGGCTGCACGGTGGACGAAGACGCGCTGGCCGTGGACGTCATCGCGGCCGTGATGGATGGCCCCCGCCATTTTGTGGGCGAGCAGCACACCGTACGCTATATGCGGGCCGGAGAGATCCTGCTCACCCACCTGGCCGAGCGGCGAGCCTGGGACGAATGGGAGCGCGCGGGCCGGGACGGGTTTGCGGAACGGGCCACGGCCGAAGCGGAGCGGCTGCTGGCCACCCACCAGGTCCCGCCGCTGACGGAGGAGCAGGAACGAGAACTCGACGCCATCATGGACGCCGCCATGCAGAAAGTCGTCACGCTGCAAGCGTGACCCACAATATGAACTTTGCACGAGGCTGTTCAGTATAATAGTAAACTCAGATAGGAGGACCAATTACACAGAGTTACACAGAGAACACACAGAGGCACACAGAGCATAGTTACTAAAAGGCCATGCAACCTCTGTGCTTCTCTGTGTCTCCTCTGTGAATCTCTGTGACCTGAGCAGTTACGCTCACGAGACACATTATGAACTTTGCACGAGGCTGTTCAGTATAATAGTAAACTCAGATAGGAGGACCAAAACCACAGAGTTACACGGAGAACACACAGAGGCACACAGAGCATAGTTACTAAAAGGCCATGCAACCTCTGTGTTTCTCTGTGTCTCCTCTGTGAATCTCTGTGACCTGATTTGCGACTTGACAACTATGCCCTTTTTGGATACTATATGTTTGGGTTTTTAGTCCTCAGCAGGATAGGAGGTGGTGCATATCGCGGTTTCTTGACCTGTGTGCGAGGGACCTGCGCGGTCCCGCCTGGCCTTCCCCATCGGGGAGGCCCAACCCCGGTCTTCCGGGACACTATTCGAGGTTGCTGCTGGCACCTCGCCCGTACAGCGCCAGCAGCCCCACAAGCCCGATCTCAAAGGAGGAGATTGACCCATGAAACACAACTGGCTTTACACCCTGTTGGCTGTGGCGATCAGCGCCGCAGTCGTGCTGACTGCCTGCGGGCCTGTTCAGACCCCTGCGCCTGAGGCGACCGCGGTTCCCCAGGCCCCCGCTGCCACGGCAGTCCCCCCCACCGAAGCGCCGCCAGCCGAGCGCAAGGTGGCGACCTTCATCTGGACCCAGGAGTTCGATACCCTCAACCCCCTCTACACCAACATGTGGTTCTCTGCCATCACGTTCCAATTCTGGAGCTGCTATGCCTGGGACTTTGACGACGTGAGCGCCCCCCACCCGGTGCTCGTCAGCGAAATGCCAACCATCGAGAATGGCGGCATCTCGGCCGACGGCTCGGTCATCACGCTCAAACTGCGGGACGACATCGTGTGGTCCGACGGCACCCCCATCACCTCCGAGGACTTTCTGTTCACCCACGAGATGACGATGAGCCCGCAGAACGCCGTCGCCACGACCTCCCCCAACGACCAACTGGCCAGCCTGGAGGCGCCCGACGAGCGCACCGTGGTCATGACCTTCAACGAGCCTTACGCCGCCTGGCAGGGCACCTTCTGGAAGGGTATCCTGCCGGCCCACATCCTGCGCCCGGTCTTCGAGGCGGATGGCACGCTCGACAACGCGCTGTGGAGCCGGGAACCCACCGTCGGCTGCGGCCCGTTCGTCTTCGACACGTGGGAATCGGGCAGTTACGCCCGCTTCGTGGCCAACGAGAATTACTGGCTGGGGCGGCCCAAGATTGACGAGCTCTTCGTCCGCTTCGTGCCCGACGACGCCTCGCAGGTAGCCGCCTTGCAGGCCGGCGAGGGTGACCTGGGCACCTTCATCGCCTACTCCGACATCCCGACCCTAGAGGAGGCCGGCGTCAAGATGGTCAACAACTTCTCCGGCTACAACGAGGGCATCTACTTCTACCAGGGCGAAAACGGCCATCCGGCCGTCAAGGACGTCAAGGTCCGCCAGGCCATCGCCCTGGCCACCGACCGCCAGGCCATCTGCGACGACCTGCTGCTGGGGCTGACCGAGCCCGCCGCCACCGACTGGGACGTCACCCCCTGGGTAGACCCGGAGATCAAGCCCTGGCCCTACGACCCCGAGCAGGCCAAGGCGCTCCTGGATGAGGCCGGCTGGGTGGACTCGAACGGCGACGGCACGCGCGACAAGGACGGCGTGGAACTGGTGCTCGACTATGGCACCACCACGCGCGAGATCCGCAAGGACACCCAGGCCGTCTTCCAGCAGCAACTGGCGGCCGTGGGCATCGGCACGAACCTGCTCAACGCCGAGTCCGACCTCTACTTCTCCGGCTATGGGCAGGGTGGGCCGTGCGCGACCGGCGAGTACGACTTTTTCGAGTATTCCAGTACAGTCAACTACCCCGATCCGCACATCTCCGAATGGATGTGCGACGAGATCCCCAGCGACGAGTCGCCCGATGGCACCAACTGGCAGGCGGTCTGCGACCCAGAACTGGACGCACTGTTCAAGAAGGAGCTGACCCAGGTGGATTTCACACAGCGCCAGCAGACCTTCTACCAGATCACGCGCATGATCTTCGAAAAGGTCTACTTCCTGGGCATCTGGCAGGATCCCGACGTCTGGGCGGTCGGCCCGCGCCTGCAGAACGTCAAACTGTCCGGCGCCACCCCATTCTTCAACATCATCGAGTGGGACCTGGCCCAGTAGCCGGCGCGGTTCTGCCTGTATAGACGTTAGAAGATGGCCGGGATAGGGGCCCGTGCCCTATCCCGGCCCATAGCCCGCCACCGTTTTCCTGACCCTGAGCGTTGGGGGACGATAGGAGGTAAGATGACCCGTTACATCATCCGGCGTCTCCTGCAGGCCATCCCACTGATCTTCGTCATCAGCGTCATCCTCTTTGTACTGATGCAGAGCGTCAGCGACCCGCTGGCCACCATGGGCGGCCGCACGGTCACCCGCAAGGCGGACCGCGAGCGGTTGACCCGCCAACTCGGGCTGGACAAGCCCCTGTACATGCAGTACCTCTATTGGCTGATCGGCAACGACTGGACCAAGACCGACGTGGACGGCGACGGGGTGCCCGAGACCCCCGGCCGCCGGCGCGGCGTCCTGCGCGGCGACTTCGGCACCTCCCTGGTCAACCGCGGCAAGCCCGTGCTCCAGGTAATCTGGGATCGCTTGCCCAACACCCTGCTCTTGATGGGCATCTCCGAGGCCGTCATCATTCTGGGGGCATTGGTTGTCGGCCTATATTCGGCCTTACGCCAGTACTCCCTGCTCGACCAGGTGATGACCGCCATCTCCTTCTTCGGCTACTCCATGCCGATCTTCTTCCTGGCCTTGATGTCCATCTACATCTTCGCCGTCAACTTCAAGCGCTGGGGGCTGCCCTACCTGCCGGTGGTGGGGATGTTCGACCCCCAGATCGGCAAGACCTGGGGCCAGGTTGCCCTCCACATGATCCTGCCGGTCTTTAGCCTCTCGTTCATGTACTTTGCCGCCTACAGCCGCTACATCCGCAGCACCATGCTCGAGGTGCTGAGCCAGGACTATATCCGCACGGCCAGGGCCAAGGGCTTGCCGCGCTCCATGGTCATCTTTGTCCACGCCCTCAAGAACGCCTCGCTGCCCATCGTCACCGTCGTCGGGCTCGACCTGCCGTTCCTGCTGGCCGGCGCCATCGTCACCGAGCGCATCTTCGCCTGGCCCGGCATGGGGCGGCTGTTCCTGGACCACGTCGGCCGCGGCGACACGCCGGTGGTGATGGGCATCCTGATGCTGATTGCGGTGGCCGTGGTCGTGTTTCAACTGCTCACCGACGTCACCTACGCGTGGCTCGACCCACGCATCCGCTACAACTAGGGGAGGATGGACATGGAACCGGCAGAGGCGATCCCGCGTGTCTCACTACCCGTCGTGGAAGAGGTGGAGCCCCCTCCCCTGACCTTCCGCCAACTGTTCTGGCGCCGCTTCCGGCGTCACAAACTGGCGCTCTTTGCAGCGGGCGTACTCTTATTTATGCTCCTGTACGCGGTCGGGGGCACACTCGTTTTCTCCGAGGCCGAGGCCAACTACACCGACACCACCCTGCGCCTGCAGGGCCCTTCCCGCGAGCACCCCTTCGGCACCGACACGGTCGGGCGCGACATCCTGGCCCGCACCGTCTACGGCGGCCAAATCTCGCTCCTGATCGGTCTATCGGCCATGCTGGTCGAAGTCTTGCTGGGCATCGTGATCGGTGCGCTGGCCGGCTTTTACGGCGGGATCGTGGACAGCCTGCTGATGCGCTTCACCGAAGCGATGCTCAATATCCCGCAATTATTCCTGCTGATCGTGATGGCCAAGTTCTTCGGCGGGCGCATCCCCAACATCGTCCTGGCGGGGCGCACGTTCAGCGGCAGCGTCATCGTGATCGTGTTGATCATCGGCGTGACCTCCTGGATGTACCTGGCCCGCATCGTGCGCGCCGAGTTCCTCTCGATCAAGGAGAACGAGTACATCCTGGCCGCCCGCGCCACCGGCACGCGCAACTTGGGGATCATCGTCCAGCACATCCTGCCCAACTGCATGGCCCCCATCGTCGTCTCCGCCACGCTGAGCGTCGCCAGCGCCATCACGCTCGAAGCCTACATCAGTTTCCTGGGGATGGGGGTCCAGGCCCCGACCGCCACCTGGGGCAACATGCTGGACGGGGCCTACAACTACGTCGAAACCGCCCCCTGGTTGTGGATCTTTCCCGGCCTGCTGATCGTACTGACCGTGCTCAGCATCAACTTCGTCGGCGACGGCCTGCGCGACGCCCTCGACCCGCGCTCGCTCGCCAAGTAGGAGGAACCGTGATCCCACTGCTGCAAGTCCAAGACCTCACCGTCCGTTTCGACGTGCTGGATGGCCTGGTGCACGCCGTCAACGGCATCTCCTACACCCTCAATGAAGGAGAGACCCTGGGCATCGTGGGAGAGAGCGGCTGTGGCAAGAGCGTCAGCGTCCTCTCCATGATGCGCCTCATCCCCCAGCCGCCCGGCAAGATCGTCGCCGGCCAGGTCTTCTACCGGGGCCGGGACCTGCTCGACCTGGACGACGCGGAGATGCAACACGTGCGGGGCAAAGAGATCGCCATGGTCTTCCAGGACCCCATGACCTGCCTCAACCCGGTCTTGACCATCGGCCGCCAGATCAGCGAGGCCATCGTCGTCCACACGGGGGCCACTTGGGAGCAAGGGCGCCGCCAGACGGTCCGCCTGCTCGAGATGGTGGGCATCCCCCAGGCCGCCGACCGGCTGGGCGACTATCCGCACCAATTCTCCGGCGGCATGCGCCAGCGCGCCATGATCGCCATGGCCCTGGCCTGCAGCCCCAGTATCTTCATCGCCGACGAGCCGACCACCGCGCTCGACGTGACGATCCAGGCCCAGGTGATTGAGCTGGTCAAGAGCCTGCGCGACCGGCTGGGGATGGCCGTCATCTGGATCACCCACGACCTGGGCGTGATCGCCGGGCTGGCCGAGAAGGTCATCGTCATGTACGCCGGCTTCATCGTCGAGCGGGGCAGCGTGGACGACATCTACGGCGACCCCCGCCATCCCTACACCCTGGCGCTCCTCAAGTCACTGCCGCGCGTGGACCGCTCCAGCCACGAGCCGTTGGCGACGATTGGCGGCATGCCGCCCGACCTGTTGGGCCTGCCGGCGGGCTGCCCCTTCGCCGTGCGCTGTGACTACCGGGTCGAGCAATGCCTGCAGGAAAACCCCCGCCTGCGCCCCATCTTGGCCAGCCACGAGATCGCCTGCTGGGTAGACGTAGCCGGCCGGCACGGGCCGGTCACCGGGAGGGCAATATGAACGACAACCACGTACCCGTGGACACCGATATACCCGTGGGCAACCACGTACCCGTGGACAACCACGTATCCGTGGACACCCATGTACCCGAGGACAACCACATACTGGTGCAGGTAGAGGACCTCAAGAAACACTTTCCCATCACCCGCGGCATCATCGTCCAGCGGCAGATCGGCGCGGTCAAGGCGGTGGACGGCGTAACCTTCGACATCTACCAGGGGGAGACGCTGGGGCTGGTGGGGGAAAGCGGCTGCGGCAAGACGACCACCGGCCGCACGATCATCCAATTGTACCGCCCCACCTCAGGGCGCGTCGTCTTCGATGGGGTAGACCTGACCACACTGGCCGGCGAAGGGCTGCGGCACATGCGGCGGCGCATGCAAATGATCTTCCAGGACCCCTTCGCCTCGCTCAACCCGCGCATGACGATCAATCGCATCATCAGCGAGCCGCTGCGAGCGCACAAACTCGCCTCCCCACAAGAACAGATCGAGCGCGTCCAGGAGCTATTACACCTGGTCCAACTCAACCCCCGCTTCGTCAACCGCTACCCCCACGAGTTCTCGGGCGGGCAGCGCCAGCGCATCGGCATCGCCCGTGCCCTGGCCTCCAACCCCCAACTCGTCATCTGCGACGAGCCCATCGCCGCGCTCGACGTCTCCATCCAGGCCCAGGTCGTCAACCTGCTGGACGAGCTGCAGGACCGGTTGGGGCTGACCTACCTGTTCATCGCCCACGACCTGAGCATGGTGCGCCACCTCTGCGACCGGGTGGCGGTCATGTACCTGGGCAAGATCGTCGAACTGGCCCACAAGGACGAGCTGTACGACCATCCGGCCCACCCCTACACCCAGGCCCTGCTGTCCGCCGTGCCGGTACCCGACCCGACCGTCGAGCGTCGTCGCCGCCGCATCATCCTGGAGGGGGACGTCCCCAGCCCGGTCAACCCACCCGCCGGCTGCCGCTTCCGCACCCGTTGCCCCATCGGCGCCTCCTGCCCCGACAAGGACCCCCACTGGCGGGACCTGGGCGGCGGCCACTGGGTCATCTGCCACCAGGCCTGACGGCGCCGGACCGACATCGGACGCCCCGCTGGCTTCGGACGCCCCGCTTCAGCGGGGTACTGGCCTACATTGGACGCCCCGCTTCAGCGGGGTACTCGCTTGCATTGGACGCCCCGCTTCAGCGGGGACGCTCCACCTGAATCATCGCACTCTACATGGAGGCACTCATGTCGCACCCCATCACCGTTGGTACCGCCACCGCCCAGCCTGGCACCATCCAATACGGCCGCTGGGACATCCTGGACCACCCCACCGGCCACACCGAATTCCTGCCCGTCATCGTCGCCCAGGGCAAGGCCGACGGCCCTTGCCTGTGGCTGACGGCCGGCATTCACGGCCCCGAACAGGCCGGCCCGTCCGTCATCTACCGGCTGATCACCCAGGACCTGGTGGAGCGGCTGCGCGGGACGGTCGTCGCCATCCCGGCCCTCAACCCGGCCGGCCTGCGCACCATGCAGCGCGAGCCCTACCACGCCCAGACCGACCCCAACCGGCTGTGGCCCGACGGCAAACCGGAGAAGCCGCTCGACCCGGACAAAGAGCCGCCCTCCTCGCTGGAACGCGCCTACCGGCGGCTATTCGAGGCCGTCGCCGCCAGCGCCGGCTACGTGATTGACTACCACAACGCCTCGACCGGCTCCATCTCCTTCGCCTTCCGCGACCGGGCGCTGTACCGCGCCGACCAGGATGCCGAGCAGAACAAGGCGGAGGCCGAGGCCCTATCGGTCACCCAGGAGCAGATGCTGCGCGCCTACGGCCACACCATCATCACCGAGTTCCCGGCGGCCAAGTACATCGAAGAGAAACTGCACCGCTCCACCACCGCCGCCGCCCTGTTCGTGGGCCACATTCCCTCCTTCACCGTCGAGCTGGGCACCGGCCACATGCCCGACCCGGCCATCGTGGCCGCCTCGGCCGCGGGCACGCGTAACGTGATGCGCTGGGCCGGTATGCTGGACGGCGAGCTGGAGCCGATCACGGGCATCAAGGTCGTGGAGCCCGGCTTCCGCGTGCGGCGGCGCAGCACCCCGCGCGTGCACGAGGCCTGCGTCGTCCTGCACCTGGTCCAGCCGGGCGACCTGCTGAAAGCCGGCGACGTGGTGGCGGAAGTGCGCGACGTGTGGGGCCGCCCGCTCGGCGACGGGCTGGTGCGCTCCGAGTGCGAGGGCTTCGTCATCGGCCGCTCGCGCGGCATCTACTACTACCCCGGCGACGCCGTGCTGTGGATGGCCATCCGCGACGAAGACCCGATCGTGGCCCCCTACCCCGAGGCGTACTACCGGGACGACGGGGCGTAGAAACGTGAAACGTGAAACGTGAAACGTGAAACGTGAAACGTGAAACGTGAAACGTGAAGCGTGAAACGTGAAACGTGAAACGTGAAACGTGGTGCGTGGTGCGTGGTGCGTGGTGCGTGATACGTGAGGGATCAGGTCAAGTAGTTGTTTCGTCGGAGTATGGCGTCGTGCAACCCCGCGCCCGGCCAACCGCAGTTACGCCGGGCGTAGTCCCCTCGTAACCACTGGTCTTGCACCGCGGAGGCGCCGAGAACGCTGAGAAAACCTGAAATCTCTGCGAATTCTGTGTCTCGGCGGTGAGAAAAGCCAACCACACTCAAGCCACACTCGAACAGACCTCAAGGGTTTCGGAAAACCCTTGAGGTCTTGCTTTGCGTCCCCTGGCGAGGACTGACACCCCTCCTAGACCTGGCAGGTTTCCAAAACCTGCCAGGTCTTTTCGGTTTCCGTCCCCTGGCGGGGATTACGGTCTTTCGGACCTGTGGTCAGACCTCGCGTTGGGGATCGCCCCCAGCTAGTTTCCGTCCCCTGGCGGGGATTAGGGCCTTTCGGACCTACGGATTCGGGGACGTGCTGATCTGCCACAAGGCGTTTCCGTCCCCTGGCGGGGATTAGGGTCTTTCGGACCAGCCGCCTCAGACCTACACACCTCCTCCTGTGGACGAGTTTCCGTCCCCTGGCGGGGATTAGGATCTTTCGGACTACTACTATCCCCAAACCGACATTGGGTTTGGCCCCGTGTTTCCGTCCCCTGGCGGGGATTACGGTCTTTCGGACCACACGTTCACATATCGCATCCAAGGAGGAAAGCGATGAGTTTCCGTCCCCTGGCGGGGATTACGGTCTTTCGGACTGGGCCGAGGCAGTCGGGGCCGACCCCTGGTGGGGGAAGTTTCCGTCCCCTGGCGGGGATTACGGTCTTTCGGACTGGGCCGAGGCAGTCGGGGCCGACCCCTGGTGGGGGAAGTTTCCGTCCCCTGGCGGGGATTACGGTCTTTCGGACAGATTATCACGGCCTCCAAAGTGGAGCGTATTGACAAGTTTCCGTCCCCTGGCGGGGATTACGGTCTTTCGGACTCCACTACCCGCTGCCCCCGGCGAGGGTTTCCAATGGTTTCCGTCCCCTGGCGGGGATTACGGTCTTTCGGACCTCAGAGAACCTTCACCATCATCGGTCAGGGCACGGTTTCCGTCCCCTGGCGGGGATTACGGTCTTTCGGACCCGTTGGAGGCCCATTGGGTATCCTAATGGCGCTGATAAGTTTCCGTCCCCTGGCGGGGATTACGGTCTTTCGGACTAGCCCCACCGCTTCCGCCACAGCACCCCGCGAAACGTTTCCGTCCCCTGGCGGGGATTACGGTCTTTCGGACGCAGCACGGCAGAAGTACCTCCAATACGTCAGAATGGTTTCCGTCCCCTGGCGGGGATTACGGTCTTTCGGACTGGGGCATCTTGGGATTGATCGGGAACCTGATCTTTGGGTTTCCGTCCCCTGGCGGGGATTACGGTCTTTCGGACCCGATGATTGGCGATGTAAGCGACCCAGCTGGCGTGAGTTTCCGTCCCCTGGCGGGGATTACGGTCTTTCGGACGCCGCAATCGGCGAGGCCATGGTCCTGGAATTCGGGTTTCCGTCCCCTGGCGGGGATTACGGTCTTTCGGATCTGGATAAAGTCACCGTTAGTGCTGCATGGCTGCAGTGGTTTCCGTCCCCTGGCGGGGATTACGGTCTTTCGGACTCTCGGGCCAAGGCGCTGGCGCAGTCCGGCAACGGGTAGTTTCCGTCCCCTGGCGGGGATTACGGTCTTTCGGACACAAGCGAACAAAGATAACAAATTATCTGGACATAAGTTTCCGTCCCCTGGCGGGGATTACGGTCTTTCGGACTGATGTGGTTGATTGGCAAGGCAATGCCATTGAGAGTTAGTTTCCGTCCCCTGGCGGGGATTGCGGTCTTTCGGACCTGATGACGATGGCCTGGGATGGTGTGGCCACGCTCGAGTTTCCGTCCCCTGGCGGGGATTACGGTCTTTCGGACTGGGCAGCATATTATGGGCCATCTTATTGGTCCGATGAGTTTCCGTCCCCTGGCGGGGATTACGGTCTTTCGGACCTCCGGCCTTCAGCCCATCCTTATCAACGCCATGGGGAAGTTTCCGTCCCCTGGCGGGGATTACGGTCTTTCGGACCAAGTACATTCGCTTTTCGGTAACCGTTGGCGGCCCTGGTTTCCGTCCCCTGGCGGGGATTACGGTCTTTCGGACCGAGCGTCCTTTCAGACCAGCTGTTTGCTGGTCTATTACGTTTCCGTCCCCTGGCGGGGATTACGGTCTTTCGGACTCCTCGACTCGAGCCACGGCTGGATCGTCAAACCTGTGTTTCCGTCCCCTGGCGGGGATTACGGTCTTTCGGACCTTCAGTGCCCCGCCACGGAAAAGGGCACGCGGGTCTAGTTTCCGTCCCCTGGCGGGGATTACGGTCTTTCGGACTTACCTTATGGCGCCGAGGCTGATCGCCGCGGTAGATAGTTTCCGTCCCCTGGCGGGGATTACGGTCTTTCGGACAAAGCCGCACCAGCTCGGCATTGAGCAGACAGGCGAGTTTCCGTCCCCTGGCGGGGATTACGGTCTTTCGGACGCAAGTACGTGTGCGCCGAGTGGAACCGGCAGACCTAGTTTCCGTCCCCTGGCGGGGATTACGGTCTTTCGGACTTAAGGCGCTTTTACCTGAGGCGTTCCAGAACATGGAGTTTCCGTCCCCTGGCGGGGATTACGGTCTTTCGGACAGGGTAGAATCGGTGACGCTGCCTATGCGGCACTGGGTTTCCGTCCCCTGGCGGGGATTACGGTCTTTCGGACCCACCTGTCCGATGGCTGGACCTGCTGGCCCCAGCCCGTTTCCGTCCCCTGGCGGGGATTACGGTCTTTCGGACTGAAGACGAGGAGGATATGTTAGACCCCGACAGTGTTTGTTTCCGTCCCCTGGCGGGGATTACGGTCTTTCGGACTCGGGAACGGCTGGAAACGTGTCAGAGTCGCTGGGGAGTTTCCGTCCCCTGGCGGGGATTACGGTCTTTCGGACTTCATTCCCTCACCCCGCAGAGTTCATTGTCAGTGGGAGTTTCCGTCCCCTGGCGGGGATTACGGTCTTTCGGACGGACCGCGTGACGAGTTCGCCAGTGATGTAGTGTCAGTTTCCGTCCCCTGGCGGGGATTACGGTCTTTCGGACCCCGCCACAGGTGGTATATGGCTGCTGGGCACTCTGAGTTTCCGTCCCCTGGCGGGGATTACGGTCTTTCGGACGTTCGGATCCAAGAGATGGCTGCGGCCGCCGGTGCCAAGTTTCCGTCCCCTGGCGGGGATTACGGTCTTTCGGACCGAGACTGCATGCTGACCGTCGGGGATCCTTATGGGGGTTTCCGTCCCCTGGCGGGGATTACGGTCTTTCGGACCGAGATGACGCACTCAGGGGTGGTGACATCTTACCTAGTTTCCGTCCCCTGGCGGGGATTACGGTCTTTCGGACCGGAGCTGGTGAACTCGGTACAGTTCTGCCACCATGCGTTTCCGTCCCCTGGCGGGGATTACGGTCTTTCGGACGCGATGGCGCTCTACGCCATCATCTGGCCGTACATTTGTTTCCGTCCCCTGGCGGGGATTACGGTCTTTCGGACCACGTCAACGACCTGACCATCGAGGGACACGAGACTGGTTTCCGTCCCCTGGCGGGGATTACGGTCTTTCGGACTCAGAATAAGGAGGTCCGTATGAAGATCAAGAGTTTGGTTTCCGTCCCCTGGCGGGGATTACGGTCTTTCGGACCATACTCTACGTGGTCTCGCCGATCGACCTGATACCGGTTTCCGTCCCCTGGCGGGGATTACGGTCTTTCGGACACCGCGCTTCACGGAGTATGCCGAGGAGTTTCGCCGGTTTCCGTCCCCTGGCGGGGATTACGGTCTTTCGGACAAGAACGCCAACATGGGCAGTACCGGAGCCGTGGCTGCGTTTCCGTCCCCTGGCGGGGATTACGGTCTTTCGGACTATCGCACGTACCGAACGATCACGATCATAATGGTTGGGTTTCCGTCCCCTGGCGGGGATTACGGTCTTTCGGACTTATGGGGGTCCTTGCGGTTGTTTGTTTGGTCAGTTGGTTTCCGTCCCCTGGCGGGGATTACGGTCTTTCGGACTCATTCCTACTTGCGATGAAGAACCGGGCCAGATGGAGTTTCCGTCCCCTGGCGGGGATTACGGTCTTTCGGACTAACGCTTACCGCTACTGCCTCGAACGGCTGGTTAAAGTTTCCGTCCCCTGGCGGGGATTACGGTCTTTCGGACCTGTTGGTCGTGGCCGCGGTCGTAGCCCTCGTACTGGGTTTCCGTCCCCTGGCGGGGATTACGGTCTTTCGGACCGATGGCTGCCTAGAGTGCTGGTGGGGAATCCTTAAGTTTCCGTCCCCTGGCGGGGATTACGGTCTTTCGGACCACAACCCGGGCGGGCGTACCATTGCCCCAAGTGTGGTTTCCGTCCCCTGGCGGGGATTACGGTCTTTCGGACGTCACTATGGGAGGCCGAGGAATGCCAAGGGATGTGGTTTCCGTCCCCTGGCGGGGATTACGGTCTTTCGGACGTGAAAAAGGAGGTGAAACCTATGAACCGAACCGTTCGTTTCCGTCCCCTGGCGGGGATTACGGTCTTTCGGACGGAGGTGACTCCTCATGTGGCACACTTTAAAGCACAAGTTTCCGTCCCCTGGCGGGGATTACGGTCTTTCGGACCGGAAACAGTTGCCTGGTGCGGAAACGCCGACATGCCAGTTTCCGTCCCCTGGCGGGGATTACGGTCTTTCGGACGACCCTTTGGCCCTCAACCTCGGACTCGGCGATCGATGGGGTTTCCGTCCCCTGGCGGGGATTACGGTCTTTCGGACCCGAGATCAAAAGAACACCTTTAGGGAGGTTAAGAAAAGTTTCCGTCCCCTGGCGGGGATTACGGTCTTTCGGACTTGGGGGTGGCGGTTCTGGTTTGACCTATGGGTGGATGAGTTTCCGTCCCCTGGCGGGGATTACGGTCTTTCGGACCAGGGGGTGTGGAGTTCGTTTCGCTACGCCAACTACAGGTTTCCGTCCCCTGGCGGGGATTACGGTCTTTCGGACCGCCTCTCTGATATCTGTGGTGGCGAGCTTCCTGTGGGTTTCCGTCCCCTGGCGGGGATTACGGTCTTTCGGACTCGTTACCGAACGATGAGCCCGACTGGGCTCACACGATGTTTCCGTCCCCTGGCGGGGATTACGGTCTTTCGGACCGCAAAAGTAACAAGAGCTCTCACCGACCTGATCTAAGTTGCCGTCCCCTGGCGGGGATTACGGTCTTTCGGACCGAGAGGAATCGCTGCTGGGAGTACCAGGTCGTGGACGGGTTTCCGTCCCCTGGCGGGGATTACGGTCTTTCGGACTCTGGGTGCAGTCTCGTGGGGTACTCCGATGATGGACAGTTTCCGTCCCCTGGCGGGGATTACGGTCTTTCGGACCTTGGTCGTCCTTTCCTGTGGGTGCTTGGTGGATTTCGTTTCCGTCCCCTGGCGGGGATTACGGTCTTTCGGACTGCATTTTGTGCCACCCCCAGATGTACGGGTTTCTAGCTTCCTCTCTGGTCTCTCGACCCCTATATCTTGGGGTAAAGCGAATGGCCTTCATTTACACACTAAAATCCTGCCATTTCCACACTTTGTGCCACATTCCGCCCTGATTGCTCTCCGCACACGATCATTGTATACTCTTGGCGCCATTTGTCAAATCGGGCATCGGGCCCGAAACTGATTCCCACACCATACTACCTTTGCCGCACCTTCGTGGCCTCCGTCCCTTCAAATCAGCCTCCAAATCCGCCCAGGACCTATTCCGTTCTGCGACTATTTCCGGTATAATGGATTCAGATGCCATTACCTATTGGGAGCAGTGCCTCATGAAGCAACCCCTTGCCAGCCGATGGATGCAAACCCCCAACTATGGCCGGGCCATTTCTAGTCGCTTCGCCCGCTATTCGGCCCGTTATTATCGTGTCATCATCGCCGGGCTGGTAGTGGGTCTGCTCGTATTGGAGACGCTAGATGCTCCTGTGCCCCTCCGGCTGCTTACTGTGGGCGTCGTCTCGACCTATATTGTCTACGTGGTCGGGCGCTTGCTGCTTCCGGAAGTCTGGATGTCCCGCTACTACACGCGCCGCATCCAGTTCGCGCGTGCGCACGCCGGTATCCTGGGCCTCACCGTGCTACTGGGGGGCTATGCTTTTTTCCACCACCCCACTACCTCCTTGTGGTTGCTGTACCTGCTGGCCGTGATGATCGTCAGCGAACACTGCGAAACGCCGGAACTTATGTTCACCGTGGGCTGGGTGGGTGTCCTGTTGCTCGGGTTGGGCTACGTAGATAGCGGACTTGCGCTGGTGGCCTACCTTCGTTTCAGTTCAGCGCTTGCGGTGGCCTTGCGGCGGGCCTTCGTCATGTTGCTTCTGGGCTTCCTGTTGCACTACCTGGTACGTAACGTGGGGGCACGCGACACCTCCATCGCCCGCTACCGGGAGATGCTGGATACCCTCGCGGTCAACATACGCTCCCTGCATGACCCCCAGGCCGCTCGCACATTGGTGCTGAACATGTGCCGGACGATGCGCGCTGCCAGTTGCTGTTCTATTTGGACTCCGGACTCCAAGACCGGCCGGCTGACGCTCGCTACCTGCACGATGGACCGCGGGCGACATCTCGACTGTCCTGCCGTGGGCAATCCGCCGAATGGGTTTTCGATTGCACTGGACGATGACCGGTTGCCAGCCCGCGTGACGCACACCGGTCAGCCGCATTTTGCGTCTCGAGCCGACCGGCCGCCGCGCCACCTGGGCGATGCACTCCCCGCCCCGCGTCCATTTCTTCCCCACGCTCGTCTCGAGTTAGGCATTCCCATTCCCGATTTCCAGCCTCACCAGGCCGATTCGTTCGCGGTCTTGTGCCTGGCGTTCGATCGGCCGATGAAGCACGAGGAAATGAGGCAGGAGTATGACGCCATCTGCCCTCCACCGTGCGGGCGTTGAGCGTCGCGCCGAGCGTCTCGCGCACACGGCGCTCGGCGGTGAGAGTCTGCAACAGGGCCGGGTCGCGCGTCTGCAGCAGCAACACCTGGCGGACGGCCACGCGCTCAAACTCCTCCTCCCACCGGTAGAGGGCGCCCAGCAGCGGGGCCGGCAACGGCTCCCCCGAGGCCCGCTCCAGGAAGTTGGCGATGCCCTCGACGGTGTGGCCACGCTGCAGGGCGTGCAGGAAATGGGCACGCGTGAGCACATAGTGGCCGGGCGCAGCCGGGTCCGGCGGGACGATGGCCTCGAGCGCGAAACGATCCAGCAGCGCAACCTCGGGCGGTGCATCGAGGGGCACGGCCGGTCCTGCGCCAGGCTGGTCCACGAGCGCGCCGATGCGCAGGGGGGCCGCAGCAGGGCCGGCCGGCCACGCTCCGTCGTCACGCCCCAGCAGTGCCGCTCCCAGGGGAGTCAGGAGCAGGGGAGCACAGGGGCGGGGGAGCGGAGGAGCAGGGAAGCAAGGGAGCGGAGGAGTAGAGAGAACGAACACGCCGAACCAGGTTAGGGGGCCGGTCAGCAGGGCCAGGAGCACCTGGCGCGCGCGGGACTCGAAACCGGCCTGCTCGTCGGGAGAGAGCGCCGCCCAGGTGGCATACGTGGTCTGGGGGCGCACGAGCGCCGGGGACTGCTCGATTAACGCCTCGAGCAAGTCAGCAGGGTGGCCCAGGGGACCGGGCGGGCAGGTAGCCAGCGATGCCAGCAACAGGTGGAAGCGGGCCAGGGGGTCGTCATCCTCCCCGAGGGCCGGCAGGCGGAAGCGTAGCCACAGCGTGCGGTTGGCCGCGGAGCGCTCGAGCCAGGCCTCCCACAGCGTGCGCAAGCGGCCGGCCCGGGGAGCGGCCAGCCACTGCTGAGTGATCAGCGCCGGCTTGAGATAGTCACCGATCAGGCCGGCCAGCCCGGCTCGTTCAGCCAGGTAATGGAGGAAGGGGAGGCGGGTGGCCTGGAGTTCGCTGCGGCCCGGCCCCAGGTCGTCGGGCGGAGAGAGGTATTGATTGAGCGCCTGGAGGGCACGGGGTGGGAGCCACCGCCCGTGGCGCACCGGCGTGTCCTCACGGTTGAGGAAGGAGAGCAAGGTGAACAGGTCAGCCTCCAACCCGCCCACCGCCGCAGTAGATGGGATAACGGAACGCGGCTCGGACAGGGCAGGCAGGTCCAGCACAGGGGCAAGCGCGTCGCGCAGGTCGCGGGGAAGCACGACGGCGTGGAGGGGCCGCTCGCGGGTGCCCAGGTTGAGCGGGTAGGCCAGGCCATAGTGGACGAGCGTGGCGGCGGGGGAGGAAGGGGTGGGCCAGGGGGCGGGTGGCGACTGGGGGGCCCATGGCCGGTAGGGGTGCAGGGGACCGAAACGGGCCGCGAACTCGGGCCGAGGGAGAGAGAGGCCATCCGACTGGGCCAGTGCCCGGAGCGCGGCGCGGGCGTCGGGATCGAGTGCGGCGAACGTCTCCGCCAGGTGAGCGTGGATGGCGGTGGACAATTGCTGGGCCACCTGCTGCCTGGAATGGCGATGATGGACGGGCAGGCGGTAGACAGCAGCCAGGGCCTTCAGTGTGCGCCAGGGATAGCGGCTCAGGCAAGCAGCGGTATTCACGTGGGGGCCTCCGATTTGACAAATGGCGCCAGGAGTATACAATGGGTACGTACAGAAGGCAAGCGGTGCCGGATGTGGCACAAAACGCCAGAATGACAGGATTTTGGTATGTACTTCAGAGGCTCTCGCGCCACCCCCACATATAGCCGTCGAGCGGGCTGGAAAAGGATCAAGAACCCGTACATCTGGTGGTGGCACAAAATGCAGTCCGAAAGACCCTAATCCCCGCCAGGGGACGGAAACGGCGCTGGAGGTGCCGGAGGATTTACCAGCGGTCCAGTCCGAAAGACCCTAATCCCCGCCAGGGGACGGAAACACGAAGGACGGCTGCTCGACCTGTTCGAGCAGCCGTCGTCCGAAAGACCCTAATCCCCGCCAGGGGACGGAAACAATAACCGAACGCCTTTCGTGCCTTTACGAGATTCAGTCCGAAAGACCCTAATCCCCGCCAGGGGACGGAAACTCACTTGCCCGCTTTATGATCGTTCAGCCCAAGGCTGAGTCCGAAAGACCCTAATCCCCGCCAGGGGACGGAAACCGGTAAGATGTGAACTCGCCACTCGGCATCTGCACCAGTCCGAAAGACCCTAATCCCCGCCAGGGGACGGAAACAAACGTGAGGACGACACAGAGTAACACGAAAGCGATAGGTCCGAAAGACCCTAATCCCCGCCAGGGGACGGAAACCAAACCTCGCCATTCTCCCCGACGGCAACAGCCATCGGGTCCGAAAGACCCTAATCCCCGCCAGGGGACGGAAACTCGAGGATGGCATACCAATCCCCGTTCTTACCACTTAGTCCGAAAGACCCTAATCCCCGCCAGGGGACGGAAACCAGAGGAATCGCCCTCGGAGCGGCAACGGCCGTCCCAGTCCGAAAGACCCTAATCCCCGCCAGGGGACGGAAACCGGGCCCAATGGTGTTCATTAGATCGGCGGGAATATGGGTCCGAAAGACCCTAATCCCCGCCAGGGGACGGAAACCCAACGGACACCTCCTTATGTGAATCGGTTGGTTAAATGTCCGAAAGACCCTAATCCCCGCCAGGGGACGGAAACAGACCATCTCTGTCATATTGAGCCACACCCTCTCGAGTCCGAAAGACCGTAATCCCCGCCAGGGGACGGAAACTCAATTGCATACTCTGTGCTGCTCTCAAACGGCATATGTCCGAAAGACCCTAATCCCCGCCAGGGGACGGAAACCTCCTCCGGCTCAAGCGGGCGAGTCTCATCGGGGTTGAGTCCGAAAGACCCTAATCCCCGCCAGGGGACGGAAACCAAGCCTGCAAGGAGTGGTTCGCCACCATGCCAAATGAGTCCGAAAGACCCTAATCCCCGCCAGGGGACGGAAACAAGATTGGCGGGTGGAATGCCTGGACAATGCGCGCAGTCCGAAAGACCCTAATCCCCGCCAGGGGACGGAAACCGATTGAAAACAGTCTTGTCTTCATGTTATCTTCCCCGTCCGAAAGACCCTAATCCCCGCCAGGGGACGGAAACTTGTCTCCCGTGTCGGTATTGTGAATGTAGCTACCGTGTCCGAAAGACCCTAATCCCCGCCAGGGGACGGAAACTTGTTGGTCCCAAACCACCGGTTCGGGTGTCGCCTCAGGTCCGAAAGACCCTAATCCCCGCCAGGGGACGGAAACTCGAGATGTATCTTTAGGTTCATGTTCTCAATCTCGATGTCCGAAAGACCCTAATCCCCGCCAGGGGACGGAAACAGATGGTCGTCACCGTCTTGGCGCACCCACAGTGTGTGTCCGAAAGACCCTAATCCCCGCCAGGGGACGGAAACGGAATGTTACCTCTGCACCAGTCCAGTACTGGATAGAGTCCGAAAGACCCTAATCCCCGCCAGGGGACGGAAACGCAACACCAGCCGCGGCCAGCGCAACGCATAAGATAAGTCCGAAAGACCCTAATCCCCGCCAGGGGACGGAAACGCGGGTCAACGACCTTGTCATTGACATCAAAGAAACCGTCCGAAAGACCCTAATCCCCGCCAGGGGACGGAAACTATAGTGTAGTCCCCCTAGGACTTCACTCTGGTCGAGGTCCGAAAGACCCTAATCCCCGCCAGGGGACGGAAACTTTGTGATGAACCACTCTCGCGTGACGTACCATGAGTGTCCGAAAGACCCTAATCCCCGCCAGGGGACGGAAACTAATCATCAGCATCCTCCTGGCGGAGGAATCCTCTAGTCCGAAAGACCCTAATCCCCGCCAGGGGACGGAAACTACCGGATCGAGGGTTTGGGCACAGATCTCGGCTTGTGTCCGAAAGACCCTAATCCCCGCCAGGGGACGGAAACTAGTAATAGCACTGGCGACTCCGGGCCTACGAACTCAGTCCGAAAGACCCTAATCCCCGCCAGGGGACGGAAACCCGTCCTCATAGTACGGAACTATCTCCTGCGGCTCGAGTCCGAAAGACCCTAATCCCCGCCAGGGGACGGAAACTTCCAGAACCGTCTGTTCGTCGTTGTTAATCTGCTGAGTCCGAAAGACCCTAATCCCCGCCAGGGGACGGAAACAAAAGATTGTCCCTTATAAAGGGAAGCTTCTCGGTGAGTCCGAAAGACCCTAATCCCCGCCAGGGGACGGAAACTGAGACAGAGGATCCGCGTGTGAGGCAAGGCCTTGACGTCCGAAAGACCCTAATCCCCGCCAGGGGACGGAAACTTGTCACTCATCTGATTGCCTCCTCGTTACGATTCGAGTCCGAAAGACCCTAATCCCCGCCAGGGGACGGAAACCCTCGGCGAGCAATCTTGCCGTCAATCCCAGTCCAGCCGTCCGAAAGACCCTAATCCCCGCCAGGGGACGGAAACTCACACTGATGACATTGCCCTGACCTGTCGGCCCTATGTCCGAAAGACCCTAATCCCCGCCAGGGGACGGAAACACACCGGTCCGCCCACCGCTGAGCACGATGTAGTCGTGTCCGAAAGACCCTAATCCCCGCCAGGGGACGGAAACCCGCCCACGACGGTATCGTGTTGCGCCAGCTAGTTTCGTCCGAAAGACCCTAATCCCCGCCAGGGGACGGAAACTCCCTATAACATTGTGCGGGGTATGGTCGCTAGACGAGTCCGAAAGACCCTAATCCCCGCCAGGGGACGGAAACTTGAAGCTTGGCAACCAGCGCCTTCCGCAATTCCCCGGTCCGAAAGACCCTAATCCCCGCCAGGGAGGGTTGGACAGGGTTTAGCTGGTTACGACCTGGTTACGACCTGGCTACGAAAAAGCGTAACCGGGTTGGCAAAGGGTAGCACTGACTGGGGACGACATCGGGAGGTGGTTACGAGGTGGTTACGCCCAGCGTAACCGCGGTTACGCTGGGCGCGGGGTTGCACAACGCCGTACTTTGACAAAACAACTACTTGGACTGCCGCTCGGCTTTCTTCTGTCGCACGCGGTGCAAGGCGCGTAGGTTGATCAGGACGTAGATGAGAGTATTCTGGTTGGCGATGGCTAAGCCATTGCGCAGCCTGGGGCGCTCGATGCCGAGTTCCTTGGCCTGGGAGTTGATGCGCTCCGTGGCAGTCCGCTGCTTGTAGACGTGCTCGTAGATGATACTGTCGCGGTCGAGTTGGTAGCGAATGCGAGCGCCGATACTGGTGGGGAGAGTGGTGATACAGCCGCCCTTGGGCCAGTTCTTGTGGTGGACAGGACAGACGCTGGCGATGAGTTGTGGGAAGCGCAAGGGGCAGACGTGGCGGCCGCGCTCGTGCTCGAAGAGGGTGGTGCAGCAGATGAAGGTATGCCTGAGCGGCATGGCCAATCCAGCCTGGCAAAGTGGCAAGCCGTGGGCATCGAATAGGCGGTGCTGTCCGCCACGCTCAGAGAGAGGGACGGCTGCAAAGCCGGCTTCGATCGGTTGGCCCACCTGGTGGAAGTACTCGTAGATGTAGAAGGCGTCGAAGGCCGCGTCGAAGGCGCCAAACCTGGGACGGAAGCCCAGGCGGCGCTCAGCCTCGGCCATCAAGGGATAGAAGTAGGCCACGTCAGGCTGGTCGAAAGGCAGGGTCAACTCAGCCAGGATAAACTCGCCCCAATCGGCGATCTTGGTGGCGACGACACCGGAGGCGTAGCCCCAGTAATACTCGCCCACGGAGATGGTGGCCGGGACAGGGTTGTCAGTTGGCGTGGGGGGTGGTTCTTGGGAGGAAGCGCGCTGGTTGCGCCGCCGCTTGCAGCCCAGGCGACAGTCGGGGTCAGCGGCCGGTTGCTTGTCCTTGTCGTAGCGGTCCGTGACATAGTCCTTGGGGTTGTTTTCACGGACCCAGGCCAGGATGTGTTTGGTGTCGAGAGACACCGCCTGACCGAAGTCTGTCACCTCGGTGCTCAACTCGGCCTGGAGGAGGCGTACCGTCTCGTCGAGCAGGTACTGTGACACGGCGTTAGGAGTTGTCCGCAACATACGGGTGAGATGGCGCGCCGTGGGCAGGCTGGCGTCGGCATCGAAGCCCCAGGGATAGTGATGAGAGGGAACGAGTGGGAAGCCCAGGACCCACACCAGCGCAGGGTGCTCGACCAGGTAGTCGCGCAAGTTGGACATATAGACCAGCGGTTGATCCAGCTTGACCAGGCAAGCCGCGCCGAAAGCGGCGAATGGTACAGCGGGATTACCCCAGTCGGTCTCCATCTCGCGCTCGGGCAAACGGCTCCAGTCCAGCGGCCCCAGCAGGCGCAGGTATCGCATGGCGACGGGGGACTCCCGCACAAAGCGGGGGAGGAGGTCGGGCTGTCGGGCCAGTTGATGCAAGTCTGGGCGTTCACGATACCGATGGCGGCACGAAAATGCCTGCCAGAACCCGGCGAACGCCTGTCTGAAGGGCTTGAACTGTGATAGAATAGGTATGCTCGTCATGGTTTTCTCTCCTGATAGGGTATGCATGGCGTTGTGCAGCGATCATGTTAACTCTGGAGGGAGAACCTGACGAGCCTGGTATAGCGTAACCGGCTTTGGGGGTGGTTACGCTGAAGGGCATCAGAGCACGATCAGGCGAGCGTGCGCATTGACAAAACGTAACCAGGTCATGGTCTGGTTACGCCGTGGGATGCTTCCTGGGAAGGCTGATTACGACCTGATTACGAGGTGGTTACGCTCAGCGTAACCGCTGTCTTTCCCTCCCGCCAGGGGACGGAAACTCGATGATGAGACCTTGCGGGTCTTTACTTCCGTATTGGTCCGAAAGACCCTAATCCCCGCCAGGGGACGGAAACTCTTTCTGGCCAATGGCCTTCTGAACCTGGGCTTCGAGTCCGAAAGACCCTAATCCCCGCCAGGGGACGGAAACCGATCCCCCGGATTCCGTTTACGAGCGCCAAGACCGAGTCCGAAAGACCCTAATCCCCGCCAGGGGACGGAAACCTACACACGATGTCATCAAAGAGGCTAATCCAAGCCCCCAGTCCGAAAGACCCTAATCCCCGCCAGGGGACGGAAACTCTGCGCGTGGCAGGTCGAGGGTGATACAAATCACAACAGTCCGAAAGACCCTAATCCCCGCCAGGGGACGGAAACCTCGCATGAATGCCTCTTCACGCGACATGCCCACAGTCCGAAAGACCGTAATCCCCGCCAGGGGACGGAAACCCCAAAGCCTCATGCTGCCCACGAAACTTCTCACAAGTCCGAAAGACCGTAATCCCCGCCAGGGGACGGAAACTTGCCACTGACGGTGTTCGCGGCTTCCTGGTCGACGAGTCCGAAAGACCGTAATCCCCGCCAGGGGACGGAAACTTATTGCGCAGCTCGACTGAGCTGTTTGTCACCATCAGTCCGAAAGACCGTAATCCCCGCCAGGGGACGGAAAC
>Ga0307377_10000687_pt1 | contig 44483 bp, 70 predicted proteins | sample TR3MG_FD_202535 | JGI IMG/M metagenome (GOLD analysis project Ga0307377, IMG submission 202535) | Soil microbial communities from Risofladan, Vaasa, Finland - TR-3 | ecosystem: Environmental > Terrestrial > Soil > Coastal area > Acid sulfate soil | place: Finland: Risofladan, Vaasa | collected...
CTTGCACACACGTTTAGCGCAGAAATTTCGTTAACCATGTTTACACATTTGGTTAACAGTGTAAACAAAGTTTACAGAAAAGGGGGTACACGACGTGAAATGGCCACGATTGAAGAGGGATCGTATCGGTATGAAAGTCCGGACAACAAGGAATATTGCAAACGGATATTGTCAAGCACCAGCCGGGACACGTGCCATAATCACACACTGGCACGGCGGCGCACACATCCAAACTGACCCTTGTCCGACATGCGGCGTTGAATTGTTTTTCTCAAAAGTTTCCGAGAAGAGCATAGAGCCGTGCGAGGACAAATGAAAATCAAAATCGGGGCCGATCAGGTAACCGTTCTTGACGAAAAGTGTCAATACAGGGATTGTTTCCAATTATTCCGCGATCAGGGGACGTTTGTCCAAGGGCGCGGCTACACGCGATATCACGCAAACCCGGTTTGGGTTTGCGGTCAAAACCATCTGCATGGGTGTCCATACCAAAAACCGGAGCCGCTTCCGGAAAATTATCGTTGCTGCCCGTTCCCGGATTATCCCAAAAAACGGGCGCGTTCCCAGAGATGCCGGACATGCGGGATTCGGTTGTCCGGAGACGCCCTTGACATTTGCAGGGCGCTTCCCGATTTGCCAGGCCATTCGAAATGTCGCCACGAAAACAAAATACCCGATTCTTTTTTGGATCGCAAATACTGGGTCTGTTCGGATTGCGGGGGGTATGTTCTGGACCCGTCGCCATTTTCCGAAACTGTCGATTTTGATTTCATTTTGGCGGAAGGCCGGAGAAAATTGGAAAAAAATTACTGCCAGACCCCTTGACAAACGATATATAACGATATATAATACGATTATGAAAAACGTTTTTGAATGAAAAATAGGGTGAACATGGAAAAAAAATACTACTCGGTTATGGAATACGCGGATCAGCTTGGGATTTCTCCGTTGACTGTCCGGCTGTGGATCAGGGACAAAAAAATCGTGGCGATCAAAAATCCCGGCGGCAGAGCCTGGCAGATTCCCGCGTCGGAACTTGTACCTGATTTGGAGGCGAAGAAATGAAAACAAGACAGATACGGGGCCAAAAAAACATCGCCTACAATCAATACGGGCCAAAAAAAACGCCCACGACAATAAAAAATTCGGAAATAGCACCGATTGAACTCCCTAAAAACATCATCGGCCACGCGCGGGAGTATTATTGGATTCATATTGAGCGCCTTTGCAAGGAAAAAGTTGTCGGCGAAAACAACTGGCATCTGTTCCTTGCATTGTGCGAGGCTTACGGCGACTGGCAGGACTGGCGCGGGCTTGTGGCCGAGCAAAGGGCGGCAAGTCCGAAGATGAAAGGTTTTTTCGTGGTTGAGGGCGGAAAGGTCAAGATTTCCGTGATGCAGGGTCAAAAACAAAAGGCCGAAAAGCACTTTCAGCAAATGCACAAACAATTTTTCAAGTCGGCTCTCGAATTTTTCGGGAACGCGCCGGAGGAGGATGATGGATATGGAGACGACTAAACACATGATAATGCCGTCGGGAAAATTCAGGGGCAAGGATATGTCCGAAATTCCATCCCCGTATCTCCGATGGGTTGCCGAAAACTGGAAAGAGGACGAAATCGCGGAAGCTGCGGACAAGGAATACGCATACCGGGAAATATGGGGAAAGCATTTTTCGGATGCGGAACCCGAAAAAAAACACGCAAAATGTCCTAATTGCGGGATGGTGTTTGAGGTGGGAAAATGATTAACAACAAATCATCCGCACCGGCAACCAGGCGCCTACAATCGGAGGAGAGTTTCCGGACAGCGGCGGACTGCATCGGGGAAATAACTCCTGGCAAGTCACTTTTTGCGATAACGCGCGGACAATTTTCAATGATCGACGCTATTTTGTATTGCCTTGATCAGTGCGGTCGGTCAAAACTATCGCTCTGGACGTGGACAATTGCCGAATATGAGGTTCAGTGCCTGGAGCGCCTGATGATCGATGGGCGTCTTGTGTCGGCGTCCCTGATAATCGACAAGGGTGCGCAACGGAAAAACGCGGAGATAATAAAGGGGTGGGTTGGCAAATTCGGCCCCAAAAGCGTCAGATTTGCCCTTAACCATGCGAAAATCGCGACAGTCGAGTCCGAAAAGTTTCGTATCCTCCTTCGCGGGTCCATGAACCTGAATTTCAATCCACGCTTTGAGCAATTTGATCTTACCGAGGGCGGAGAGGACTTCGATCTTGTCCGAAAAATCGAAAACGAGCTGCCGTACATGGAAAATCCGACGCAGCGTGAGCTTTACGCTGCAACTAAGGTCGGACATGCGTTTTCGAAAGAACAGCTTTCGCTTTTTGACGGGATCAGGACATGGAAAAAATAGGCATTGACGACATATACAGGGACGCCTCGGAGGTCTACAGGGAGGCGGTGGAGAATGTCAAAAAAAACGGAGCCGTGTGCGCCCATCCGCGAACAGGCACCCCGATTGAGAATCCATATTTAAAAATCATGGCCCAATACGGGGCGCTGCTTGCAAAACTTGGGCCTCTTCTTTCAACAACAACGATGGTTGCAAAGGCCGAAGGTGACCCGTACGGGTGGATGAAGGAGTAGCGGAAATGGATATCAGTGAAATAATCAAGGCCGCTTTTGCATTCAATTTCTGTTGTGGCGAGTTGAGGCCATTCGCCAAAATGTGCGGGCAAATCGAGGCGCTCAGGACGCGGTGCGAAATCCTTGGAGTCCCGGTGTCCGAGGAGGAGATGGATCGCATAAAAGAATATGCGTCAACGCTTCCTGCTCCGAATATAGATACAATTGTAGGCGCACTCGAAAAAATAATTTCAAACGCAATGAAAGGGGAACAAAATGCAAAAGAAATTTGAAAACCTGAGCGTGAAGTTCGAGCTGACAGATCATGACCGGATCAAGATTGGCCAGATTGTCGCCGAGGCCACGGAGAATTTGGAGCGGATCGATGATCGCCTGAAGGAGGTCAAGGCGCAGTTTAAGCAGGAGGTCGAAATGGAAACCGCTAAACAAAAATATGCGTCCCGATGCCTCACGAACGGCTATGAGTACAGGGATGTCGAATGCGAGGTCGTCAAGGATTTTGACGATTTCAGGATCGTCTGGACAGATGCGAAAACAGGCGATGAAGTAAAATCCCGGGAAATGACGGCGAGGGAAAAACAGATGGACATTGAGGACGTACAAACATGAAAACATACTGTGAATGCTGTGGACAGACATACCCGAATGACGACGAACTGGCCTTCCACTTTTGGTGTGTCGAGGCGAGAAAATTCGGCTATATCGGGGCGTGGATTTACCAATCGCCCACTTTTCCGCTCTCCGAAAAACGAACGCGGACCGTCGAAAAAAGGCTGAAAACAAAAACAAAAACAGTTGAAAGGGTTGTTTTGCGCGGTCACTCATACACGTCGGATTTCACGATTGTCGGACCGTGCCCGGAACTCTGCAGGCTGCCTGAGTTCGCGGGAAAAAAACCGCCTGTGTATCCGGACAATTATATCGACGTAAAGCCAAAATTCGAGCCTCGCCACTCCAGGACAGAGGCGTTTAGGATCAATCAAAAATGGGTGGCTGACAAGCACGGTGTTCTTGTCCATGCCGTTGTCCCGTCGGAATTTTTTTCGCGGACGTGGGTGCCGGAAAAGATCGCGTTCAAAAAAAATGGCGGGAGGCGCAAACCGTATTCCGGATGTTGGCTTGTCGATGAAATGGGATGGCGAGTATGAACGAACGAGGAGAGGAAAAAACATGCCTTACAGAACAAAAATCAACCCGATTATTGGCTGCTCAAAGATCAGTCCGGGTTGCGCCAACTGTTACGCAGAGCGCATGGCGAAACGTCAGAAGGCGATGGGGACTCGGGGTTATGCCGACGTTGTTGACGAAAACGGGTGGACCGGGAAAACGGCGTTCGTTCCATCTGAATTGAAAAAGCCGTACCGTTGGAAAAAGCCGAGAAAAATCTTTACATGCTCCATGACTGATCTTTTTCATGAATCCGTGCCGGTTGAATGGCTTGACACAATTTTCAGGGTTGCCGAAGAAAACAAACGACACACTTTTCAGATACTCACAAAACGAATATTGAGGATGGCCGAATATATCGAAGATTACAATTACGCGGTTGGTTATGACAACCGCACATGGCTTGACAATGTATGGCTTGGTGCAACTGTCGCAACCCAGGAAGAGGTCGACCGGATTGCTCCCACCCTCGTCAAAATCAAGAATATGACCGGCTGCATTGTTTTTTTGTCAATTGAGCCGATGCTTGGGGAAATTGATCTTCGCGCATACATTCATGGGGGATTGTTCGCGGATCCAAGAGAAATAGGGAGCTTTTACAGGCCGCTTGATTGGGTTATCTGTGGCGGAGAGTCCGGACCTGGTGCAAGACCGATGCATCCCGAATGGGTTCGGGGTTTGCGGTATCAGTGCCAAAGCGCCAGTGTTCCGTTTTTTTTCAAGCAATGGGGGGAATGGGGATTTGCAAAACCCGGCGAAAAATATTACGATTGGCGAGATGATATCGGATTTCGGAAGATTGGCAAGCAAAAAGCCGGTCGTATCTTGGACGGGCGAACATGGGACGAATTTCCGACTGCCGAGGATGTCCGGAACAGGAGAAAAAAATGAGCCTTGATGGCAGTGACCAATATTATTACGGTCCGGACAATTTCCGGATATTGGAAACAACGCGCCGGAAACGTTGCCGGAGTTGCGGGGTATTGATCGATATCGGTGCCCGGTGTCTCGAATTCACGCGGGCACGGGGGCCGCGCAATGATATCGAAGAAAATATTTATCCCGAAGAGGTCCCGCTCGCGTCTCAATATGCGTGCGAGCAATGCGGAGAGATTTATTTCAATCTCACAGATGCCGGCTGCTGCCTCATCCTGGGCGAAGATTGGCGGTGTAAAAATGGCGATCCTGATTGCGTGTGAGGAATCTCAGGCCGTGACATCGGCTTTCCGGCGTCACGGCATAGAGGCGTATTCGTGCGATACCGAGGATTGCTCGGGAGTCCATCCGGAATGGCACATCAGGCGCGATGTCCGGGAAATACTGCATGACAAATGGGATGCGATTATCGCCTTCCCTTCATGCACGTATTTGACTGTTGCCGGCAACCGCTGGTTTTCCGAGGCCAGATACGGAGAGGCGGCGGTCGAAAGAAAGCGTCTGCGCATTGAGGCCGTTGAGTTCGTCCGGATGATATGGGATTCAAATGACCGGGTCTGCATCGAGAATCCGCTCGGGTGCCTTGGCCGATTATGGCGGAGGTCCACCCAGACGGTCCACCCCTATTTTTTTGGTGACGCGGATTCGAAAAGAACATGCCTCTGGCTTAAAAATCTTCCTAGGCTGAAAAGAACCCATTTTGACGTGAAACCCAAAATCTACGGATATCTTGAAAAAGGCAAACATGCAGGAAACCCAATTTATTTCCATGATTCAAAATTGCCCGATGCCGACCGGGCAAAAATCAGGTCCGCAACTTTTCCCGGAGTGGCGGAGGCCATGGCCGCGCAGTGGGCGGAGTGGATAACGGCCGGAAATCGAAACGAGAGGCAGCTGTCGCTTGATTTTAACCAAATCCCTCATTAAAAAATACGGTCTCTCCGTTCCGAAAACGGTTGACCCGTCAAAAATGGCGGATGTCAACTCTCCGGAAACGGCCGCGCGGTATATCAGTCTCTTCCAGAAATATTTCTGCATTCCCGCCGATTCGGTGGGCGGTTTCAAAAAGGGGTCTCCGTTCAACCTGATCGGATGGCAGTTCAATCTTTCATGGAAACTTTTTGGGACACTCCGGGCGAACGGAACAAGGCAGTTTCGGAAAGTTTTCATTTTCATCCCGAAAAAGAACGGCAAAAGCCCGTTTTTCGCGGCGTGTTCGGTCATATTTTGCGCGTTTGACGGTGATTCGGAAGCGCTTGTCGTCAACGTTTCAAACGACCGGGAACAGGCCGGAAACATGTACGAACCGATCCTGTACGCCGTGGAAAATCATCCGATTCTAAGCAAAAAACGGTGGAAGGCGTTTAAATCCGCCCACAAAATCGAGTACTGGAACCCGAAAAACGGCCATCACGGGGTGATCCTGAGGGCAACCGGGGACGCGAATTTCAAGCAGGGCAAAGGTCCCTCGTCGGTCATGCTTGACGAAATCGAGGAAATGAAGGGCGAAAAGGGCCGGGCGCTGTTCAACACACACACGAAATTCAACCAGGGGGCGCGGCGCAATCCGATAATCATGATGGCAGCAACCGCCGACTCTTACGAGGAGGGCTCTGTCGTCAACGACATGATCCGGATTGGGAAAGAGGCAACCGCGGACCCTGACCGGCACCCCGCATTTTTGCCGTGCATGTATTTCCCGACTCCAGAGCAGGAAGATTTACTGAAGAAAAAAATTTGGCCGGGGGACGATCTTATTTTGGCGGTCAACCCGGCAATCGGGGAAATTCTGGACCTTGACCGGGAAAAAGAAGAGCTTCGGGAGGCGTTCGAGTCGCCGACGCTTTCAGACTGGCTCCAGGCTCTTTGCCGGCGTTTCAATGTTTTTGTCAATGCGATATCCGTATGGATGCCGGCGGAAATCTGGAACGCCTGCGATTCAACGCGGATCGATCTGGAGGCTATGGCCGGGCGCGAATGTTTTGTTGGGATCGATCTTGGCGGAGTCGAAGACCCATCGGCGGTTTGCTGGCTTTTCCTGCCGGAAACGGAAGGGGAAAACGTCAAAGCGATTGTCAAAACGTATTTGCCGGCTGGCCGGATCGCGATCCATTCAAAACAGGTTGCGGCGGAAAAGGGAAAACCGGTCAGGCGTGAGGACGCGCTGTACACCCAATGGCGCGATGACGGATGGCTGACCGAGACTCCGGGGAAGGTTCTGGATGTTGCGTTTATTATCAGGGACATCGCGGAAATGGGCGAAAAGGTCACAGTCCTGCTTTACGCATATGACCCATACGCCGCGCTGCTGATGATGCGGACGCTTGATGAGCAGTACGGAATAACGAACGTGATCGCAATCCAAAACACCCCGAAATATTTTAACGAGGTTTTGCGCCGGGTAATGGAGCTTGCTATTCGCGGCGAGATTTCCCAAGAGGGAAATCCGGTGTTGGCATGGTGCATGCAGAATCTGACGATAATAAAGGACGCAAACGGTCACGCCAAGCCGTACAAAGGTGAAAAAAACCGGGCGAACCGGAACGACGCGGCAATCGCGTTTTTGACTGCGTGGGCGGCGTGGATGGCAGAAAACGATCCGTGGGCCGGTTCGTCCGGGGAAGATTTGGGAAAAAAGGACGATTGACATCCAAAGTGTCAACATCGTTTACTTTTTTGTTGACAACCATTCTTTTATGGTGTATTTGGGGTCATTATGCCCCAAAACGACCAAAATAAGCCCGATTTTGGGCAATACCTACCCGTAATAACCTTCTGGACAACCGCGTTTTTGCTTGGCCTTGGCGTGTTTCTTGAATCCGGGCGTGTCGGATTGTCGATTATCGTTTTCGCCTCCGTGTCATGGATCGGTCTGTTTCTCGGTTGGCTGAAATCCGTTCTTGCGCTGAAATACGGGAGGACGGAATGATTGATTCCATGTTCCCGCAAAAACGCAATGTCACCACGTTCTCAACCGACGAAATCTCAAAATTTTTCCGACTCGATTCAGGATTCGGCTCATCCCGCACAAAGTCAGGAACATATATTGGGCCCATGTCAGCGCTGGAAGTTGGGGCGCACGGGGCCTGTATCCGGCTGCTGGCAAAGATTATGTCAATGATTCCGTGCAATGTCCGCCGACGCCGCAAATCGGGCGGGTCCGATATCGCGCATGATCATCCCCTTCATGGCGTCCTCAATCTCAAAGCAAACAAGGACACGAAAGCCTTTCAGTGGCAAACGTCCCGCGTCTATAATCGGGCGGTGTGGGGCAACTCATACGACGTGATTGACCGGGACGCACTCGGCCGGACGATTGCGCTTTGGCCGTCGCTGTCGCCGAATGTTGAAGTCACGCGGTGGGATGGTATCCAGACACTTACCCAGTATGATGACATGATGCCCGGCGATATTGCGTATGTTGTGACAAAAAACTGGCCAACTGCATCAACAACCACGTGGCCGGCGAACCGTATTTTGCACATACCCGGAATGACGACGATAAACGGAATTATAGGCAAATCGCCAACAGACATGCTTCGGAACACGCTCGGTATTGCGGCGGCGCTCAGGATGTTCGAGGGAGAGTATTACGGTGAGGGCATCAGACCGGCGCTTATCGGAAAACTGAGCGAGAACAAAAATCCGACGAAAACAAAAGAAATGGTTGCGGCGTTTTTGGAACAGTACGCGGGATGGAGGTCCGGAAACAAATTGATCGTTCCGGATTTTGGTCTTGACCTTACTCCTCACGAATTCCGGCTGGACTATGCGAATCTAAAAGACGGTGAGCGCTCCGTCGTATCCGAAATTTGCGGTTTTTGGGGGTTTCATCCGACCCTTATCGGTCATTCCGGAGTTGAGTACGGGGCAACGTACAACAACGCCTACCAGTACCAGCTACAAGCGTATACGTTTGCAATACAGCCACAGATTGCAAACGATCAAAACCACTTCAACGCGGACCTGTTGACTCCAAGGGAATATCAAAAATACTTTTGCGAATACGACGCGACACCGCTCTTGCGCATGGACCCGGAATCGTTTTCGAAAATGATTCGGGAAGAATTTTTCGCCGGTGCGCTCAGCCCTGACGAAATCCGGGAAATGCGCGGGCGAAATCCCCTTGAAGACGGGAAGGGCAAAGATACTTATATCCAGTCGTCAATGATCAAGGTCGGAGATGATCCGGACGAAACAGAAACCGAACAACCGGCGGGCCTAAAACTTGTCGAACAAATTGGAATTGCGGAAAATGAATAGACTCCAACGCAGATACATAACTCTCGATGCCAGCGAATGCGCGGTAGAGGCCAAGGGCGACGAAACGATATTGAGGGGATACGCGGCTAAATTCGACAGTCTTTCGGGTTCGCTGTTCGAAAAGGCTTCCGGAATCCGTGAAATCATCAGGAAGGGTTTTTTCCGGTCCGCGCTTGACGCTCCTGGCCGAATTTTGGCGCTTTTCAACCACAACGAAAACTTCATTCTTGGGGAACGCACTGCCGGGACCCTGATTGTCGATGAGGACAAAACCGGTTTGGTCTATGAGGTCAGTCTTTCCGACTCACAAACGGTTCGGGATATGGTAGTCAAACCGATACAGCGTGGCGAAATTCGCGGATGCTCGTTTTCCGCGTTCATTGACTATTCAAGCGTCGAGTATGACCGAAGCGCCGATGTCTGGCAGTTGATGCCGGGCGGGTGTGAAATGCTTGCAGATGTGGGGCCGGTTACATATCCGGCGTATGAGGACACCGAAATCCAGGCGCGGGCTGCGCTTTACAGGCGCATGAAGACACCGGCAAGAAACGAACGGGAACTGATTGAGCTGTTTAAATATAAACTTGAAATAGGAGTATAACAAATGAGCCAGATTGACAAAATCAATGCCGAAATCGCGGAAAAGCTGACGGAATATGAAAAACACGTCGGCGATCTTCCGTCGGTCGAAAGCCGGTCGGTAGAGCAGGAAACCGGAAGGCGCAAGATGTGGGATGTCCTACAGGAGCTGAAAGAAAAAAAGAACATGATCGAACGCGCAATTAAGGACGCTTCGGAATTTGAGGCAATGCGGGCCGAATTAGCCAAGCCGAAATCCGGCGAGGTTTCCGGGGCCACAACGCGAGACGTGATCAAGGGTAGCGGAATCCAGGTGGAACGGAACGAAAAACCGTTCCGTGACTTCGGGGCGCAGCTTTCGGCCATCGTTGCGGTGACAACCGCGAATGTCAGAGGAACGGAAGGCGGATCGAAAGTGGCCGAATACCGGAACATGCTTGCCGACGTTGAAAAACGCGGCGGGGCAACCGGTGTCAGCGCGAACGTGGACTCCGAGGCCGGGTTTATGATCCAGACCGATTTTGCAGGAGCGATGTGGGATACGGCGGTGGCAGATTCGGGGATCATTTCCCGATGCGATTCCTACAACTGCTCGGCGGACTCAAACGCCGTCGAATGGATGAGGCCAAAAGAGACTGATATTTCCGCGGATGCCATATACGACGGGATCAAGATGTATCGTGCGGCGGAAGCCGAGTCGGTTACGGCGACAAAAGGATTTCTTGAGCGGTATCGGCTCGAGCTTGAAAAAAGCATGGGCCTCGCCTACTGGTCAGGCGAGGCGGTAAAACACGCCGCGTTCCTCGGTCAGTTCTATCAGCGCGGGTTTACGCTGGCCATTATGCGCCAGATGGAAAACGAGATCATATCCGGAACCGGCGTTGGGCAGTGCAAGGGTATTTTGAATTCCGGAAACGCCGTGCAGTCAAAGTCGATTGAGACCGGTCAGACGCTCGTGCAGCCGTATTTGTATCCGAACATAACCGGCATGTGGAACATTCTGCACACAGAGGACCGGGCGAACGCCATATGGATGGGCCACCCTGACACGGAGGAGAAACTGATGCACGTCACGTTCCCGGTCGGCACTGGCGGTGTTCCGGTATTCCTCGCACCAGGTGGAGGCATCGGTCCTGGCGTGAGCACGCTGTACCAAAGGCCGGTTGTTCCAACAGACCACTGCTCGGCGGTTGGAACACCGGGGGACCTGATTCTCGCAAATCTGAACAAATACATGATCATCCGGAAAGGCACGGCTGACATGAACACAAGCATCCACGTCCGCTTTCTGTATGACGAAGAGGTTTTTCGGGTCATCATCTATTACAACGGGATCGTGAAAAATCCCAATGCGTTGACAATCAAGAACAGCAACATCAAACGCGCCTCGTTTGTGACGTTGGCCGCGAGGGTATAAGGAGACCAGAGAATATGATTACTGTATCCCCAGAGGTAACGAAACCGATCCAGATGCTCAATCCCGTTACAACCGACGGCGGGGCCGACACGGACTGGATCAGTATGAAGGACATCAACCGGCTGATGATCTGCGTTGAACTGACGCAGGCGGTAGGCCACGCAACCGTTTTGACGCTGAAACAGGCAACCGCGGTGGCCGGAACAGGGACCAAGGTGATGACGGTAGCGTCAAAACTGTGGGCCAACGAGGCGACCGCAACCAGCGACACGAACGTCAGGCAGACTGACGCAAAAAATTTCACGGTCAACAACTCGATCAGCAACAAACAGGTGACTTTCGTTGTCGAACCACAAGAGTTTGACGTAAACAACGGCTTTGACTGCGTCTCCGTCAATATTTCCGACTCCTCGCAGGCAACAAATTTCGTTTCCGTGGTCGGCATCGCGTACAAGAAAACGCAGGGCGTGACGCCACCGACAGACATAACCGACTAAACATCACGGGGCGCTTAATGCGCCCCTTTCGGGAGAATATTATGAGGGTCAGGCTGACAAAAAAAATTCAGGGACTTGGCACGGTCGGGGATGAAATATCCGTATCCGACGCAAGGGGAGCGCATCTGGTCATGTCCAGGCTCGCCGAATATATCGACAAAAATCCGGTTACGGAAGAGACGCAAAATCAGGAACCGGAACCGGAAGTTAGGATTCGAAAAAAGGCGGTGAAAAATGCTGACGAAATGTGATTATGACTGGCACAAAACAGGCAGACAGGCGTTTTATGACGGAGTGACGTTTGAAACCCTCGCCGCGATGTACCCGGTCGCGTTTTATGATGATTTTGTCGGGTCGGATGTCGTGATCCCGGCTTCTGGATCGCCTGAATCCGGCTGTAAGTGGACAAAGAAAATCGTCGGGGCCGCACCTCCGACGGTAGCGAAAACAGCTGACGGCGTAAACGGTTTTGTGGCCGGGTCATTGACGGCGGACGACCAGAAACAGGACGCGGCGTTACATTTTAATGATGAACTCATGCTCTCGATTGCTCAGGGCGCGATTTTCGAAACCCGCCTTGCTCTTACGACACTTCCCACCCTGCTCGCGGTTGCGTCGTTCGGCCTGCATGGGGCATGGGCGGACGGCGGAAGCTCATACCGGGTCGGTTTTGAAGTCCCGGCCGGCGGTCTTGTGGCATGTGAGAGTGACGACAACGCGACCGACACAAGCGCATCAAGCGGGATAACGCTTGTCGCCGGGGCCTACCGCATATTCCGGATTGACTGCACGGTCCAGAGCAGCATTAAATTTTACATCGATGGAAACCGGGTAGCCGGGACAACGACATTCGCAAACGCGGCAAGCGCGGCAAATTCCAAAGCGCAACCGCACGTCGGACTTTACAAGGCGTCCGGGGCCGGGCTTGGGGTTCTGTCTGTGGATTATGTGAAAGTATGGCAGAATAGGAGCTAGGCCATGAAAAAACTTGCGCTCATCACAATGATTTTTGCGCTTTTCACGGGTTCCGCATTCGGGCAGGGAGCGGCGACACAGACCGGGTATTATCTCGGATCGTCGGCAAACGGCGTGTTTGTGATCAAGTTTGCCTGTGTTGCCAGTGCCGTTGACGGAAGTTTTCCGGCAATCGCTTTTGAGTCCCAATGGCTGGACGCTATCAAAGGATGGCACTGCTACAGGGCCAAAACAGACCCCGGAGCAGTGGCCCCAACCGCGAACTACGATATTGCGATAACCGAATCGGGCGGGGATGTGTTCGGCGGGAATCTTGGCAACCGTTCGGCAACCGCTACCGAGTTTGCCGCCCCGTACATTCCGGGGGCCGTGGCGTCGGCTGTAGGCATGGTGACGATGGAAACCACATGGAGCCTCGTAATCACCAACAACGCCGTGAACAGCGCGACGCTTGATCTTTGGCTGTTTTTCAAGAGGGTTGGCTAATTATGCGAAAAACATTTTTTGCGGCGGCGGTTTTTGTCCTGTTGTGCTCAGGGCATGTTTCGGCGCAATGGGCATTTTACGGCGGGGGCGGCGGAGGCGGAGGCGGAGACATGCTTGAATCCGTATATGACCCTGCCGGCGGTGCGGCACAAGTGGCGTTTGCGTCTGAGCTTCCGGCAGACGGAACGGAGGCCGGGCAGTTTCTTGTATGGTCAACGGCATGGTTGCCTGTTCCCACATCGGATTTGTTTTTCGATTCTGCGACCGGGCGTGTTGGAATCAACCAAACAAGCCCGGAAAGGATGCTACACATCACCACTGATGACAGCAGCAACAACCAAATTTTTCTTTCATCAGACGGCGGCGGAGCCAGTACGGGTTCGGCTGGTATTGTCATGAGAAACAGCGCAGTCGGGGCGTCTCGGATGAGTCTGTCGATTTTTGACCCAAGCCATCCCACATACGCAAACACTGGCGGTTTTTTGATATCCGACGGGATTAATTTCGTATTGGGAAATATCGTCAACGGCGTGGAGAGAATGGTCGTTTCCCCTACCAATATAACACTTTTCGGGGGAGTGGCAGCAACGGATTATAGACTGATTTTCAACGGGGCCACATCTGATGGCGGTTTTATTTGGCGACAGGCGGATGACAGGCTTGAGACCGACGCAAACACGACGGTCATAAACGGTCTGATCACGGACGCGCGCGCGGTGGTATTGGCCGACGAGGCGTTTTATAACCTTGCCGACGCCACATCCGGATGGGGAAACTGCTCAATAGGCGACTCCCAGGAGTGGGCAACTTTCACATGGAATTCGTCAGGGGAAGCTTTTATAATTTCATCGAGTGCTAATGTTGCGAATTCCTCCGTCGACGGCAATTTATGTATTATTGACGCCGGATCATTCGCGCGGATTATCAACAGGCTTGGCAGTTCGTTAACGCTGAAATTAGAGGCGAAATATTAAAATGAAACGAATCATATCGATATTTTTGTTGTTGCTTGTCACATCGGCAAGCGCTTCCGATGACATGTATCTCGGTGACAAAACTTTTAGAATCGACGGAAGCGGAAGCATTCGTGGAAGTAGTGCAACATCCGATGGAAGTGTTGCAAAAATTCCATCCGTTCCGGATATCATTTTGGGGTTTTATAATTTCGAAAGCACGACCACCGGGGATGTTTCCGAATACGGTTTTGACGGGGTGGAAATAGGCACGCCTACACTTTCCGCCGGCTGGCTAAGTCTGAACGGGACAACGGATGCAATCGATTTGACATCCCATTTGTTCCAGTGGTCGGGACAAGACGCGTTTTCATTTTCCGCCAAAGTCAAAACTTCGGCAGGGTCCGGAACGCACGCAATTGTCAATTTTTCAGACCGTGGCACAACCGCAACACATTGTCTGATGTTTTTGAATTCGTCCGGTTATCCGGTTTTTCAAATAGCAATATCCGGGGTCTACAAATTCCGATGGGAATATCAGGTTAATATACGGGATGGCGCGGAACACCACATCATTGCAAGCATGGGCCCGTCCGGTTCGAAGTTTTGGGTTGACAACACCCTTGTCACAAACCTGATCGCTGGATCTTCATCCGATCCGACAAGTTTGTCGGGAGTCAAACTGACAAACTCCTCGATAGGGTGCAACGTCTACAGTTCAGGGAATCGGTACTTTTTTTCAGGGTTACTTGATGACATCGTATTTTTGAACCGGGAACTGACGAACGCTGACGCGGACATGATGTACGCAAACGGGCGTTATGCCATGGCTACCGTCATGCTTGCCGGTCAATCCAATATGATAGGCTATCCGGATATTCGACCTGGCATCGATGATGATTACACGACGATTGCCGGGAAAGTTTTTCAGTTCGGATTTTATACCCAGACTGTAACGCCCGCTACCAACCCATTGCATCATCCCGATGAAACGGCGGGGCGGATGGGATTGTGGTTGGAATTCGCAAATGCTTACATAGCGGATTTGCCATACGGGTGGGGCATTCTTTTGGTTCCGGTTGCAGAGGGCGGAACAGGTTTTGTGGACAACGAGTGGAACCGGGGAGACCCGGCGTATTCCAGCGCAGTGGCCCGGATGAATTCGGCGCTGGCTGCTTTTTCAATGACAAAAACCACTGGGGTGTTTTGGCATCAGGGAGAGAAGGACGCACAAAACGGGGGCGTCAATTACTATAAAAACATTTCTGCAATGCACTCCGGATTCAAAAACGACATCAACGGATTTGGCGACAACACTCCGTTTGTCAGCGCGGCTTTGATAAGCACATGTCCGCTTCTCGGATCGGCAATAAATGCGGATCAGGAACGATTCGCGAACAGCATCCAGGCCGGCGGTTTTTACAATTCAACGGAATTGGCCGGAGTTGATTTTTTGCACTATTCGGCGGCGTCATTGGCGACCATGGGCGAAAACTATTACAGGCTTTTTAAAGCGGCGCAAAACCAGATAAACTTTGGAAACGTTTTGAAAATCGATCCTTACGGAACAACCATTGTCGGGAAGTTTTTGCAACAAGGTATTTATGGCGGGGTGCATTTTCATGACGCATCCGCGCCACAAACAATCCCAGTCGGTTTAACATACACAAAAATCACGCCATATACGGACAATAGTTTTTCTTCAAATGTCACGCCCAATGCGGCAAATGACAAAACAACCATCACGGTCAAAGGTCGCTACCGGGTGGAGGGGAGCCTGAGCTTTGCATCAGGAGTGGATAAAATAGACTGGTGGGGAGCCCCTTTTTTAGACGGAGTGGAACAAGACCAAATCCATTTTAACGAAGCTGCGGTAAAGGATATTCTGCTGTCCCCGAGTTTCACGGGATTCATAAACGTGCCCACCGTTCCCGTTGACATTGATTTTCGTGTCAGACATTCGCATACTGCCGATGTCGATATGTCGCCGACATATGGAAATATAAATGTCCAATACATAGGGGAAATTCCGTAATGCTTACGATAACAAACAACAGCGCAAACGCAATAGCGTTGCTGCCATAGGGACCATGCATGGACCCCAAAAATCTACAAATATGGATTGCGGTTCTGGTCGGAGTCTTGTCGCTCCTGACCACTTCCGTTGTATGCATCCGGCAGATCGGAAAGTTGATCGCAAAAGTAAATTCGGCGTCAAAAAAAGTCGATGAACTGAAAACGATGCTATGGACTCCGGAAGGAAAACAGCGGTTTGTCGACACATCCGACTGCAAGCTGCATCGGGAGTCGATTGAAACAATAATCGAGAGGTCGGTTGAAATGGCGACGCTGAAAATGACAAAACAGATTGAACAGGATTTCAAATCGACGATTGACCGGCTTCACGACAAAATTGACGAGGTTCTTAAGAAAAAATGACGGCAACCGCATACATTTTGACGCTTGTCCTTGTTTCGATCTCCGTATCGGTTCCGGTTTTGTGGTGGTGTTTTCGGCTGTTGAGAAGTCTGAGGCAAAGCATAGAGAGAAAGATCGACCATGCCACGGACATGCGGAAAAACGGATTTGAGAAACGGATCCGGGATTTGCAGACAGATGTCAACGAAATCAAAAGGGAATTAAAAACACTCAGACAGGTAGCGGCTTTTGTCAACAAAACACCGCTACCGGATTGCATGAAGGATTAAAAAATGAAGAAACTGTTTATCGCCATCGTGGCACTGCTTATTTCGTCGGGTGCCTGTGACCCGATCATGGCAAAAGACCCCGGATATCTCGGAGGTCCGTCGTCATCCACTTGCAGGACCGATCCGCCAGGTCCGGCGTGCCCAAACCCGGTAGGCAAATAGATCATGCTTCGCTACACAACCATACGCGGGCCGCGATACCTGCCGTTAACTCCGACAGAAGTCAAGCAATGGATCTACCGGCATCCGACGTTTACCGACGACGACGACCGGATATCATGGCTGATTGCCTCAGCAACGGAGGCCATCCAACTGGAAACCGGGGCGATGGTATGCAACCAGCGGATCAAGTGGCACCCTTGGCGTTTTGGCAGCCAGAATCCGGAGGTTTGCGCGGGACGTGAAATGTACATGCCATTCGGAAACAATTCGGAAATCGTTGTCATGTATGTCGATTCCGATGGCGTCACGCAGACCATGCCGGCGACCGACTACAGGGTGATTGAGTCGGAAAACAGCAACTATATCCTTGCGCTGGAATTCGAAAAGGACTGGCCTACCGACATCGACGGAACTGCGATTGATTCGATATCGATAACATTCGATTGCGGATGGCATGTCGGAGATATTTGGACCGCGTCAACCTCCTACAATATCGGCGACATCATGCTCCCGACATCCCAAAAACGGCTTGGATTGGCTTACGAATGCCAGTTTGCCGGGACATCTGGGACAGCGGAGCCGGTGCTCACAACCGAAATCGGGGCGGCGTATCCGGAGGGGCCGGACACGCTCGTATGGGAGTGCATCGGGAAAACAATCCCGGGCGACATCCGGAGCGCGATGTTCGCGTATTGCGGAGAGAAAATGCGGGAAACCGGGATGTACAAAGAATATCCGAACCTAAATTTGTTGCCGGAGGCATGGAAAACAATCGTGGGAAACAGGAGACTCTATTTTGGATAATAAAATGACAATGCCGGCGGTGACGAACGCCGACGAGCTCGCGTGGTTCAGGCGGGCGCTTGGTCTGCCGAAAGATGCCACATTTCTTGACTGCGTGAAGTCGATTCGGGAACTCCAGCTTTCCCGTGTTCCGGCAAATCGGGACATGACCGAAAAGTTCAACGGGCGGATTCACGGTCCGGATGATTAGACCCTACCATTTCCGGCACGTCGCCAAAATCACGCGACCGGTAATAACGCAGACGAATCCCGGAGACGAACCGGAAACGACGTTTGTCGACGTGATTCCTGCAATGCGCGTCCGGATAGTGTCCAAGCGCTCAGAGGCGACACTTGTGGCCGGGGCGTTTCGAGCGTTGGATTTCTGGGAGGTTTGGTTTCAGAATCCGGGATACCAGACACAGATTTTGCAGGGCTACCACATTACGATTTTTGGTTTTCGTGGACATGACCGGGAATTTATCATCGACGGATTTTATCCGCCAAACAGCGACGCGGACGACTTTCATGTCGTTTGCAGCCAGGAGGTTGAAAGGGAACCATGCTGAAAGATGAAAATATAATGACCGACAGGAGCGTAGAGATGGGGTTTGCCATTTCGGAGGGCGTAAAGCTGGTTTTGCTGGTGCTTTTGCCGGCGATAAAGGACGCGGCGGAGAAATCTGAAAACAAGATTGACGACGCGCTCGTAAAAATTCTGGAGGTGCTGCTCAAATGAAACATATTGCTGATGAGTTTGCGGAAAAAATGCCGTTTCTGTCAGAGAAAATTGACTCTCAGTCCTTGATAACATGCATAAACAAAGATTGCATCCACAATAATTATAATGCGTGCAACTGCAAGCACGTGACAATCCGTGATGCAAAATGCATCAATTTCTGTAGCATCAACGAGTTTGTCCCGGAAGAAATGTGGGTTGAATCGTGATCCTGACCGAACTCAAAAACCATACTGATGACTGACAGGGGAGGGGGTATGAAAATGCAAGATTACCAAAAAAGAGTTATCGAAGAAAAAGCGGAGCTTGATAAAAAAATTTCGAAACTTGGAAATTTTTTCGATTCGGAAATTTTTAGTGGGCTGCGAAATCACGAAAAAACATTGATGCATATCCAATACGCTTCAATGCTGACCTATTCTGCCACTTTGGAAAAAAGAATGCAGTGTTTTAAAAGTGACGATTATCGAAGCAACTATATTCGTTCCAGGAGCGAAAATCAGTGATCCTGACCGAACTCAAAAACATAATTTTTGCCTATGCCGACACCTATGGCGCGGGCTGGCTCGCCAAAATCAGCGGCGGGATTTATCCGGGCCGTGCTCCGGACTGCGCGGCTGGGCAGACTCCGAAAGTCCCTTACTGTGTTTGGAGTTGGATTGACGTCATGGACATCCGGACGGCGACCAACCTGCGCGACAGGATAGGAATACAGTTTCTTTTTTACGGGTCTGATATGGATACCGTCAACGACCTAACAGAAAATTGTTCGTGCCTTTTCGGGGCGTCATTCGAGGGATTGAAAGACTTGTCCCCGCTCTATCCCGATTTGCGGATGCGTGTCGGCGAGCCTCCGTATGTCCCGGCCACGTATGACGACACCGACAAAAGCCGATTTGCGAGGTGGGTCGGGATGTCACAATTTTATATTGATGTGACAAAAAACGAGACAACAACTTGTTGCTGGTAACTTTTGAAACAATAAATAGGAGAAACAATCATGGGTACAACTTGCACAATCGACAGGGGTGAGGCGCTTTCGTCTCACGAGATGGCTCTCCAGATGTATACTGATCTGGCAATCGGAAGCCGCAAATTCGTCATCGGGCTTACCGGGATCAAGCCCCCTGTAGGATATCAGCGGGGGAATGTGGCTGTTGACCAGGCCGGGACACTGGGATTCGACATCCCGACGTTACCGAGATTTCAGCCGATCACGGCCAAACTGGACTACCAGTACAACGACACGGAGCACGCGGAACTGAGTAACCGGGGGCTTTGCGCGCAGGATTACAAGCAGGATATGTGGATATACGCACGCCGGGACAAGGTAAACTCGGCAAATGACATCATTTGGATCCCGAACCATATCCAGTTTCCGAACGGCGGGTTCAGCGTCCAAAACTTCAACCTTGGCGAGCAGTCGGTAAACGGCAAATGGGCCGTTGACGTCACGCTTCTGTCAAACATTCAGTGCATCACGGCGTTTATCCACATCGAGGATGCCGCGGTGCCGACCATAACGTTCACGACCGGAGCCAACGACACCATCGCCCGCAGCGCCGGCAGCTTTGTTACTGACGGGATTATCGCCGGGATGAAAGTTTTCATTGACGACGAGGCGGCGGCGCTTACCAACTACCGGAAAATCGTAACCGTCCAGACAGTGGCGGCCCTTACGCTGACGCTTGAGGACTCCGGAGTTCTGGCGGCGGATGCTGTCGGAAGTGCAACAACCGTTCTTCGCGCCGGGTGGCAACTGTAAAATAGCGCCGAGGTTTGGCGCGGGCCGGGGCTGGCTTTCCCTTTCAACGCCCCGGCCCAAAAATAAACTTGAAAGGGGATGAAAGGGAAAACAATGAGACTCACCAAGAAAATCAGCGAAGTGGTAGCAATCCCGGAAGTTTTCGAATGGAATCCGAAAAAAGAGGACGGAACCCCGATGCTTGAAAAACCCGTCAAGTACGAGCTCGGCGGGGGAAAAATCAAAGTTTTCAGCATCTCACCGGAAGAGATCGGGAAAATCCGGTCCAGGTTTATCATCATGTCAATCCGGGGAGGGGAAACCGTTCAGCAGTTCGACGCCTCCGGCTTTCAGGTCGCCCAATTCGTCGCCAGGTGTGGAGGGCCGGATGGATACTGGGAGGGTTTTTTCGGTCCGGATGGGAATGAGCTAAACTGCACAACCGAAAACCAGAAAGCATTTTCGTGGAATGACGGGTTGCGGGTTTTTGTCTGCAGCTATGTCGGGGAAATGTTGGACAATGAGGCAACCGGCAAGGCGACGGATGAGGAAAAAAACTTGCTGCGCTCGCTGGCTGGTACACCGGTCGGCGGGAAAGGTTTAACGCCAATTGCCGGCGTTGTGCGGAAATAGTCGCCGAGAGGCTGGAGTGGGGGCACCCTGTATCGAACCGGACAGTATGGCTGTCCGAGGGTGTCCCCGTTGAAATCATCGACGGTCTCGGAAAAGACCCGGATGCAGACTACAACGGAATGATGGATTTTTTCTGCAACCGGTGGGAGGGGCGTTCCGGTACCCTGACCGGGTGCGCGGTCCATGCGATGCCTGAAAATGGCGACGCGATTCATGTGTTCAATTTTCTGGGCGGGGATTTTAAAAACCAATCGATTGAATCCGCAATCAGGATGCTGAAAATTGAACCGGTCCGGGAAACGTTCGAAAAGGTCCGTATTTTGGCAGATAAAATCATGACGGAAGTGAACAAAAAGTAAGGGGGATTAATGGCGACAACCGAAATTGAAATCGACAAAAAAGAGTTTGTCAAAAAAATTGTGGAACGTGCCGAAAAACAGTTTCCGGATGATTATGTGATGCAAGAACACATGATCCAGCAACAAATTGAGGCGCTTGAACGTGTTCAAAAAATAAGGATGTCTTTCGGAAAGCCGGTCGATGGGAGCAATTGACCGAAATCATGAACCAAAAAACGGTGACGGTATGTGCAAGGACTGTGTTTTCTGGGACCAAAGCAGGCCGGATTTAAACAGCCAAACCGGAACATGTAGGCGGTATCCGCCGGTCATCGCCGGTAGGCAGTCGATCTCGCCGGAAACACATAAAATGGACTGGTGCGGGGAATTCAAGGGGGATGAACGCAATTGACCGAAACGGGATAGTGATAGCTCTCGCAACGATAGCCACGCTGTCCATTTTTTTTCTGACGCCGGAGGTTTCCGAAAAAATAGTCTGCGTCATTGTTGGCGTTTTGGGAGGGGCTTTGACTAAATGAGCGCGGCAACCGACACAATCGTCGAATGGTTTGGGAAACAGCTTGAAGAGGCTGTAATAGATTCCCTTAAATTGGCAGTCAACGAATCGACGGACATGATTCTCGATGACGCCGATTCTGCCGTCCCGGTGTTGACCGGCCACCTGAAATCGACGGGCATGAAACGTGATGCAAGGGTTTTCAAAAACGAGGTTGTGGGAGAGGTGACCTACAACGCCAAATACGCCCAGATCGTCGAATACAAACGGATATATTTAAGGCGCTCACTGACCAAAAACGCACACACAAGCCTCGCGAGTTTCGAGGGGAAATTGAAGAGATAAAAAATGCCGGTACTTGGGTCCGCAACAGTCATCTACAAGTCGGTTGGGTTGTCTGTCCTGAAAGAGGACATCAGGAGTACTGAGTCCCTGTTCAAGGGCGCCCGTTCACACGCGCTTGAATTTACGGCGGCGATTGCCGGGATTGGTCTGACAATGAAATCGTTTGTTGATACCGCGTCAACATTCGAGCGCATGAAAATTTCCATGGACTCGCTCATGGGTTCGGTCGCCGGCGGAAAACAGGCGACGGCATGGATAGTTGAATTTGGCAGGACAACATCCCTTTCGATAGAAGAAGCGACAAAGGGCTTTATCAAGCTGAAAGGATTCGGCCTTGACCCGATGGATGGAAGCTTCAAAGCCATCACGGACTCAATGGCAAAATTCGGCGGAAACGCGGCAAGCGTTTCCGGGGTCATCACGCAGATGGGCCAGGCATGGGGCAAGGGAAAGCTCCAGATGGCCGACATGAAGGTGATGATCGAAAACGGCCTCCCCGTCATCAACCTCCTCGAAAAAGCTCTTGGAAAAAATACCGCCGAAATCCTGAAAATGTCCGAGGCCGGCACAATCGGCCATGCGGAAATGCAAAAACTTTTTGCGGCGATGAGGGCCGATTCCGCCGATTCCGCCGGGCTGATGCTCAAAACATGGGACGTCATGCTCAGTAACCTGGGCGACGTTTGGACGATTTTCCAGAAAGACGTCATGGCTACCGGGCTTTTCCGTGACATGAAAAAGTCCCTTGCGGATCTCCTTGAAACCATTGACCGGATGTCAAAAACCGGGGAACTCCGCAAATGGGCCAACGACATAGGCGAGGGGATGCGCTCCGCAAAGGCCGCAATCGTTCCGATGGTCGAAATTCTCGGGGTCGGCGGTGGTCTGATACTCGGCATGAAAGCCATCGCCGTTGTTGCGCCTCCCGTGGTTGGAGCGCTCAAAAATTTGGGTGGGGTGCTTGGCGATTATGCGGCAAGTGGCATTGGATTTGGCGACACCACGTCAAAAATGACGTCGGCAAGCGATGTCTTAAACAAACAGTTGTGGGGAACCTCTCTTTCGGCCCGTGCCGCAACCGGTGCGCTTGGCGTGATGGGAATAGCCGCCGGGAGCATTTTCGCCGCGTTCGCAGGGTTCAAACTCGGCCAGTATTTGTATGACGAGTTTGAGTTTGCTCGGGTTTGGGGCGTCCATTTTGTAAGCACCATCCAGCGCGGCTTCATTGAGCTGCAGTTCGCCGGGGAGTATATGTGGATGGCGATCAAAAACGCATCCATAGCCCCGATGAAATTCATGCTGGAATCATTCGGGAAACTTACCGATATCGCCACGTCAACAATGGGCGCGCTTGGGCAGACCGAAGAGCAGGCCGGGTTTGCCAAGATGTCGATGGACATCAAGATGGCCGTTCGCGAAATGGGCGAGTGGGCCGGGTCGATCGACGACGTGTCGAATCGCAGGAAGGCGGCTCTGAAAATCCATGATGCAACCGTCGACGCAATCTATAAAGAGGCAATAGCCGGCGTAACGTGGGCCGAACAGTGGAAGGGTCACAACGACGACACAGCCAAGGCGTCAAAAAATGCTGCGGCGGAAATAAGAAAAAACATCGGGCAGGCATATCAGGATCAGGCGCTCGCAGAGGAAAAGAAGAAAATCCTTGTGGCACTGGCATTGGCCGAAGAAACAGAGAAGCGGAAGGCCGCTCTGGAAAAACAGGCGGCGGACCGGGAAAAACACGAAGCCAAAACATCGAAACTTATTGACGCGGCGCTCAAAGCCGAATTCGGTTTTCTTGACAAGCGCGAAAAGGCCATTGACAAGGCGTACAAAGAGACCGTCAAAGAGCACGAGGCGATGCTCAAAGAGATCGCCAAGCTCGAAGAAAGCCAGATCAAAGAATTTGAAAAAACGCTTGGCGACTCGCAGAAAGCCTATGAGGATTTTCTAAAAGACAAGCTCGGCGTCAAAGAACTTTCAGCCGAATCACTGGCCGAAATAGACCGGGAATATGCCCGCATTTTCGAGGATGTAAGCCGGGGCGAGGTCGATTCGTTCGACGCGGCGATGACGGACATTCTTGACGCGAAATTCGAAAACATCGAGGCGCTCAAAGAAAACGACGCGCTTTATTCGGCGTACCTGCGCGAACAGGAAGCCGCGAACAAGGACATACGTCTCGAATTCTACTCCGGGGCCGGGCAGTTTTCCGAGGAGTACTACGCCTCGGAAATCGAGCGGATAAACGCCTATACCGAAAAGCTCCGGAGCGCCGGCGTTGACGCGGTGGACATTGAAAAAGAAAAAACCGCCCAACTCCTGGAACTGGACATCAAAAAACTGGAATCGTCGGACAGGTTTTTCGACGGATTCAGACTGCAGCTGCTGAAAGCCAAGCAGGACGCAATGACGTTTGCGGATGTGGGCCGGGAGGTCGCCAATATTTTTCAGGAAGGGCTTTCCGACGCAATAAGTCAGTCAATCACGTCCATTTTCGAAGGCCCGGACACGTCGGCAATGGAAGCCGAGCTTGGCAACTTGAAAAAATCGTACGCCGACATTGAGGAGCAAATCAGGAATGTTGACGCGGAAATCGCGGAGGCTTTTTCAGATGCCGACGACGCGGTTCGTGAAACATTCTCGTCTTTCAGTGGGCTACGGGGCCAGTTTGACGCCTTGGGATTGTCGGCAATGTCCCTTGGCAAAAAAACAGAAACCGCGCTCGCAAAATCCCCGGCGGTTTTGGCGGAGATGACGGGTGGGGCGTCCGAATTACAAAAACAAATCGCAAAAATCAACATGGCGGCTGCGTTCGGGGATGCGTCGAAAGTCAAGGCTGCCGCAAAAGTGGTGCTCGACGGCTACGGAGACATCTACGAAGCCGGCAAGGACAGCCTGGCCGGTTTAATGTCGGAGTGGGAGGGCTACTACAAAAAAATCGAGGGCGTAAACGACAAAATCGCCGGGATAAACCTGAGCACCGAGGAAAAAATCCGTGAGCTTCGGCGCGACACGATGTCTGATGAGGAGCGCTGGCTGGATGAGCGCATGGAATACGAGGAGCAATACGCCGCCGCAGTTAATGAAATGAACCTCGGCAACTACGAATATGCGGCGGAGCTTTTTGAAAAATCCATCGGGCTTGCCGAGGAGCTTGCAACGTCGGCAACCGGAGACCTGGAAGGGACAACCGCAACCGCAATCGAGCTTATGAGCCAGGCGTCAACCGGGGCGGCATCGGCACTGGAAGCGTACAACACGCAACTCGGAACATCGTTAACGGGGATAGAGTCGTCAATCGGGGCAACCGTTACGGCGCTTGACGGAGTGGCCGAGACTATGACTGGGCTGGAGACTTCGAGCGGGGAAGTTTTGACAACCGTCGGAACGAACGCGGCGGATTCCATAGAGTTGATGTCGGAAACCGGGTCCGGAGCGGTAGACGCGCTTGAACTGGAACGTCAGGCGCTCGAAACCGAACTGGCAAACGCGGCGACAAAAATTTCCGAAATGGCCGGGAACATCAGCAACGCTTCATCGGACATGGGCGATGTCTGGGATACAGTATGGTCCACGATGCTGACCACCCTTGCCGAGACAATCACAAAGATGGTCGCGAAAATGGCGGCTGAACAAATCACGACCGGGGCCATTGCGCTTGCGGATTGGCTGATATCGGCAGAGGACGGAGTTTTCGATGTTGCGCCAAAGCCCGGAACGCCACAGGCACCAGGCGGCGGCTTTTTCGCCATGTTGCACCCCGGTGAATCAGTACTCCCTGCCGGCCTGACCCAGCAGTTCAGGGATGCGGTGGGTTGGGAGGACGCGCAATCGACGGTACTTGGCTATTTCGGCATCACCCCTGAACAGAACACGCCGGGGATATTCGACACGGTTGGCGACTACAGCGCATCCGGGGTGGCGCTGTACAACGCATGGCAGGCATTTCGGGACGGCGACAACACATCCGGAAGCATCGCCCTTGCCAACGCGTTCGAATCGGCTTTTTCGACGTATGCGGCAAACGCGGGATCGAAGTCGGCGGCGAATATTGCCGGCGGACTGGGCGGGGTAGCCGGCGCGATAGGTTCCGGGATCGGAGCGTGGCAGAGTTTCCAAAATGAGGACTACGCGCAGGGAATAACCCAATCCGTCCAGACGGTCCAGCAGGCGGCGGCGGCATATGAGGCGTTTACGGCAAGCACAATCAACGCAACGTCAACGGCAAGCGTAACGGCGGCTGAAAATGCGGCGGCAGGGAGTGTTGCTTCGTCAATTGGCGATACCCTTGAGGGGGCAGGCTGGGGCGGTATGCTGTGGTCTGTATTCAATATGATCGTTGGTGACGAGCACATGCAATCGTCACTTGCAACGACCGGGGCGACAATCGGGGCATATATCGGAGCGGCAGCAACGGCTGGGCCGTATTCTTGGGCCGGTGGTCTTATTGGAGCCGCTGTCGGAGGCATGGTCGGAACGGTTGTCGACGTTGCACAGGGCCCGGATGCAAGATTCGAGGTTGACGATCTCAATGATCAGATAAACGCCGCGAGAACATGGACGCCGGACGGATGGACGGGAAATCTTAACCCGGTCGTGGGAGACACCGGAAGCGCCCACGGGAACGCCAGAAACGCCTATATTGCGGCAACACAGGCATCTATGGACATGGCCACGGCGGTAGTCGCGACTGTCAACGAAATGTTCGGTCCGGAAATCGGGGAACAATTCTCAAACGCGTTTGCAGCAAATATCGACCCCGTGGCCGCATCGGGGGACAACTGGCAAATAGGCGAGGAGGGCTACGGAGCGAGCACTGCCACCCGTCTTGCGGCAACATACTGGAATGATATCTCGGATGCGCTTGCGACTGCCGCGTATGCAGTGGCTCCGAATCTCGGCTGGCAAGAACAGGCTGGGAGCGTTTCAAACCCGCTCGCGCAACTTGGAGTGTGGGCGAGAGACAGCATGGTCCCGTCCGACATCCTGATCGATCCTACCGGTCAGGCCCAACAGGAAGAGCGAGCACAGACAACCGCGGCGTGGACGGCAGAGCAAGACCGGCAAAGGATATCCGGCGAAATAGGGGGCGCGGCACTTGGCGGAGTAACCCTTCCGCCAAACGAGGACGGTTTTCTCCCCGTCCAACAGGGTGAGGGTATCCTACCCATCCCCGCTCTCAAATGGGCCGAGGAAATCGGGAAGCAGATCCAGTCCGGAGGAATATTCGGCGGATCGTTCGCCGAGTTCGACCGGGCACCTGAACCCCAACAAATCACGGTCACGTTTCCGGAGGATGTGGGGCGGTCGGATGTTTTTTCAGAGCTTTATCTTTCGGATGTCGTCACGAACACAACCGGGGCCAACGAGCGGATGGATCGACTCATAGGCTTGGTTGAGCAGCTTCTCGGAGTCAACCAGAGCATCGCGGCCAAGCCGGTCCCGCACATATCGCCGGACGGTCTTGTAAATATGGTCGCCGGTCCTTTGCAGGACGGGGCGCAACGGGGGCGGTACGATTTTGAAAGTCCGCAAGCAAAACTGGCCGATCGTTATACAATTCAACAATTCCAAGGATTTTTCGGGAATTAGGAAATGACAAAACGCGCAACAACGATGGCCGAATTCCGGCGCAAACCGGATACCGAAAAACGGTCGCTGATGATTTTGACGGCCAAGGACGCGGCCACGTCATTGGTAACGAGATTCTTTTACTTCTCGGACATCGCCGGGGAGCTTTCCGGAATATACTGGCATCCGATGATCGAAAAAATCCCGGACCTGACATACAACTCCCGCGAAATCGGAGGCAACCCCACCCCCACATGGTCGGACGCGAGGCTCAGGACAGAGGACGGATATGACATTTCGCACGACCGGTCCGGGATATATATTGAGGACCTCGGTGTGACATGGATCATACAGGATCAGCCGATTTACTGCTATTTCGGAGGCGATGATCTTCCCTTATCGGAGTATGCGCAGGTTTTCGCGGGGACGGTAAACGGAGTCAGGCGCAACGACAACGGTATCACGTTTGACATATCCGGCCTTGAAAACAAAATCAAACGGTTGACAATCGGCAAAAACAAAATCACGACGGCAGCATATCCAAACTGTGGGGCAAACGTCGGGAAATCAAAACCGGTCTGTATCGGATACTGCCCCAACATGGAGCCGGTCCTTGTCGATACCGTGGCATACCGCTACATGTATCACGAGGGGGCCGGGGCCGGTTTTTTCTTCGTCTATCAGGACGGAGTTACGCTAACCACCCCGGCCCAATATACCGACAACCTTGACGGAACGTTTACGCTCGTGGCCGCTCCTACTGGCCGAATAACCTGCTTCGTCGCCGGCCCGTACTACAACGCTGCCGGTTTTGGGTCGGTTTTGTCCGGGGTGCTCCAGACGTGGGGAGGCATCCTGCCGGCGCAGATCGACGCGGCGGCGATTGCGGCGGCGGATGTTGCGCTTCCGTGGCAGGTCGCAATCGCGGTCATGAAAGAGACTTCGGTATCCAATGTGATCGCGCAGCTTGCGGACGGTGTGCCGGCGTGGTATGGATTCCGCAAAGATGGCAAATTTTCGCTCCGGGAGGTTACCGATCCGGCATCCGGGACGGCCAACTGGACAATCGAGGAGTCGGTTTCGTCGGAGTATCCGATAGCGTTTCTTGACGGCTCGTTGACGATCAACCAGGCGTCGATCCCGACCTACAGGGTCAACGTGAACTACTACCGCAACCAGTCGCCAACCACGTCAAACCAGCTAAATCCGGCGCTTACGGAGGCGCAAAAACTTTCATTCACGCTCCCGTTTCGTTTGGACTACTATCAGGACACGGCGACCCTGACCAAATACCCGCTCGCCGGCGAGGAAACGAAAACGCTTAATTCGATTATTGCGGCCCGGGCGGTTTCTGCGGCGACAAAGTGGGTGACCCTGCTCAAAGTCCCCCGCGTTCTTTTGCGCTTGACGGTCAAGGCAATGGAACTGCGGTATGAGATCGGTGACATTGTGGCCGTCACCTACCAGACCGAGCTTGCAGACGGGAGCGCATGGTATCGGCACGGCCTGAACGCCAAAAAGTTTTTGATAACCGGGTTGCGTGAAAACTATGGAAACGCTACAATAACAATCGATTTGTGGGGATAGTATGGAATGTGTAAGCAAAAAAAAAATTGTTTTTATATACCAGAACGATCCAGTTGATAGATGGGCGCTGTCAGCATCAAGCGCGGCCGTGAATCACCCAGTCACAGAACTGACAAATGAAAGCCCGACATTGACCTGGCGCTCAACTGCAGGGGCAGGACCGCAGTGGGTTGAGGGTATTTCACCAGGTGCCACATCGGATCAGATTATCGACTCAATCGCAATCGTCAACCACAACTGCTCAGACCTCGCAACGGTCCAAATCCAAATGTGGGAAATTGGCGGCGCATCTGTATATAACCAGACGTTTTCGATGGTCAACTACAGTGTGGCTGCCGGGTCCAAAACAATAAACAAAATCCGGCCATACAAGACGCGCGTGCTTTATCCGGTTACGTCGGGTCCGATCCCCCACAGATGGAGACTCACTTTTTTCGATCCATCTGGAACCGGAACGACGTTTTTTGAAATAGGCAGGCTGATTATCGGAACAAAATTTCAACCGTCAAATGATTTTGTAGATGGCAGTGGGGACATCTATCCCATTGACGGCAGCCGTATCAGCGAGTCATACGGCGGCAACCAGTTTTCCGACAACCGGCCAAAAAAGAGGGGATGCACGATACAGCCGTCCGTGTCATTAAATCCGCTTGATGTTCCGGAGTGGTTCAATCTTCTCCATGCGGTCGGCAAGAGGGGTGTGATAGTTGTCGACCCTTGGCCAAAATTCGATAATTCAAGCTGGCTCCTTGCGTCGGATGCACCTGCCGCATTTTTTAACCTGGCATCACAAATTTATGGCCGACAGATCGGAAACGTCACCATCGCAAAAATTAATGACCAAACATCAAAAATGAATGGGAAAATCGATATTGTCGAGGCGTTATAGACTCGCCGGGCGATACCCGCGTAAGTTGCCAGTTTCCGCGATTACGGGTCGAAACGCCGGGGGGTGTATCTGGAACCCCCGGCGAGTCTCGTAACGCAGAGCGACATATCATATTGGATGTATCTGATCCAGTGTTTCCGTCATTTGCAATTCTCCCTGGTCACGAAATTTTTGATTATAAAAGTGATTTCCTGCCTCATTGAGCGACAGTTTGCCTTTGCCGATTTTTCGATTTCCTTCAGCGTTTCCGGATCAAGATTGATCCAGAATCCCCCCTTGTGTTTTTTTGCCGATTTCATAACTATCCTCTCATAAAATTTCCATCCCCCGGGAGACGGACGGCCAACCAACGCTTGGCGAGGCTTTCGCGAGGGGCGGTGTCCTTCCGGTCATTTAGATAGCTCCATTTTTTGTATTTTCTTCTTGCTTCGATCAGCAATCTGATGATTCTTTTTTTTCTGCGTTCCGGAATATCAGCATCGAATACGATGTCCCTAAGTCTCCAGCAAAATTTGGGGACATCACCATCAAATTCCTTCCCCATCCCGAAGATTTCCGAACCGGATACAACCCCGGATTCGCAAATCTTATCGATGGCAAGCGTCAGTTTTGTGTTCATGATATTCCCCTTTCAGCCCGCCTTTCGGCGGGCGTTTGGTGTCAATCGGCAACATCCGACAGATCGATTTCCGCTTCAATCGTCCGCGCTTTTATTTTTATTTTTTTAATAAACGTCGACGCCGGGATACATACATGCGTATCGGCATCGTTCCACAAATCGGCTATCATCCAAGGCGTTGACCCAAAGGGGACAAGGAAATAGGCGTAATTTTGCATTTTGTTTGGCAATAAGCCTTCCGGCTCGAAACCGGTATACTGGCCGATCTCTCCCCCGTCAAATTCGTAAACCAATAGCGTTCGCTCCCAAAATTTTTTTTTGAGCACATCCAGAACGTCGGCCTCTGTCGAAGCCGGGAAACTTTCAATCCAGCCACCATTGTCTTTTCTAATAATGATCCATTGCATTTTGACCTTTCCTTTCGTGCCCGCCTTTCGGCGGGCTTTGGCTTTATGTGAAAACCTTACGGAATTTTTTGTAGATGCCGCTTTTTGACATCCCGTTGACCGAAAACTGACATGTGCCAGAAACCTGCTGGCCGTTGACCCACAGGCCCTCGCCGTTGCCATTAGTGCGGATGTACCTCTCATGCCCCTCCTCGTCAACTATCGTAGCGGATGCGCGAAGACCGTCGATCTCAAGACTTTTTACTTTGTATTCCATGATGTCCCCCCTTCCTTTTTTACGTTGTCAATTATTCCGTTTATTTCATTTGCCTGTCCAGTTGTCATGTATTTGTGAGCGATTTCAAGACGCCCCGCTCCGAGCCGAACCAAAAATTTGATGTCGTATTCACAGTCGTCGGCCTTCTGGAAAAAACCGTTTTGACAGTGCTCGACGAGCGCGAACGCCTTGAGTTCGAGCAGGCTTTGCGTTCCGGCCATTTCGTTCCCCGTTTCCAACTTCCAGATTTCCGCGAAAAATTTCGATTTCGCGGCGTTCAGTAAATCATCCCCGGTATCGCTTTTCGAAAAAAGCGGAAGATTCTTTTCGTTAATCAGATAGTCGAAATCGTCGGTGCTTCTTTTGCTACCCATCATTCTGAGCGCCTGCCCGCCTATTAAGATTTTTTCCATTGTTTTTTCCCTTTCCGCCCCGTTGCCGGGGCGTATTTTTTTGCTACTCGTATTCTTGCGGATATTCTTTTTTGTCGATTTCCAGCTGGGCGGGTCTATAATCCGGATGGTCCTCGCGCACGCGACGATTATAGAACTTCAGCAATTCAAGCTGATCCGCGCGGGTTTTTGGAATTCGTCGTATGCCAGATTTAGCCATTTTTTCGTAGTAATCCATGCTTTTTCCTCTCAATTTGTTTCCTGATTAAAAACACGATAAACAGCATTCTTGCGGTTGGTTTACTCACCCTGGATACTTTTATAAAAATCATCAATGTGACTCTTCACTTCCTGCCACTCCGAATCTGAGCGATCGGAGGCATACAAAACCCCTGAAATCCATAATGCGACAGCTATGAAACTGTCAAATTCTGCGCCGGCCACAAATGCGTCCAGCACGTCGACAAAGCCAAACCTGGCCGCCTTGAGAAGGGCCTTTGAAATATTTGAGTCAATGTCGAATCTGTCGTTCATATTTTTCATATCCGGTTTCCTTTCATCGTTGTTTGCATGTCATTTCCTTTCATATGTTTCGTTTCCGTTTTTTGTCCAGTTGGCTCCGTTCCGCCCCGTCCGAACTCTCTCGGAGGCTCCCTTGCGCCTTTCGCTTGCCCCGGTTCCCCTATGGCTTGCTTCGGATTTTCCGGCTATCCGCTTCCGTTTCGGGAGTGTTTGAGGTACTTGCTCCGGCCATCCTTGCCGGTCCCGATCTCAATTTTTCAAACAACCAACCAACTGTCTATGTATAATGCAATCGATGTGCCATGATATAACAAAAAGCTATATTTTTCTACAAAAAGCCTGTAGAACCGCATGGATAAAGGAAAAAATAATTTTCGCGGTGCCGCTTTTTTGATTTTGCGCTCCTGAAATTGCCACAAATCGCCGGGAAAAGTGCCAATTCTCGTCGCGCCATTACCAAGGCTTTACAGAGACGCATACCGCAAAGCCGCAATTGACAAGGCTTTACAGACACAAAAAATTGTCAAAAAAGTGACAATAAATGTCACATTTTCCTATATTGCAAAACAAAAACATGAACTTTGTGTTCCGATAGGAACTTTTTGTTCTTATATAAAAAATGCCAGTTAAATCAATAGGTCGCTGGTATATGTCAAAAAAACTGGAACTCTGGGTTCCTGTTTTGTTTTTCCAGATGGCCGGATATGCATTTTTATGGGGTTGGCACGAGGATTGCAGGAGGTATTGAATTCAATACCTCAGTCAAGAATGCTCACAAGGGACCGTTTAACGAAAGGATTTTGGAAACATGAAGGCAATTGTATCAATCGGGTTTGTTTTTCTGAGCTTGGCGCTTAACGCAGGGGCCATAGCATTTTCATGGACATGGTTCATTTCTCCTCTGGGCGTCCCTGAAATAGGTTATGCCCACGCGCTTGGAATAGGTGGGCTTGTCAGCTACATGACAAACCCGACAAATGTAAAAACAGAAAAAAAAGAACATTGGGAAACTATTGCGATTATTGTTCTTAGACCTGTTATTTTTTTGGCCGTTGCGTATTTGATAAAATGTTTTATGTAATACCTCATTCGTGGATGAATCCTTAGAAAGGAAATGCAACGATGATTACGGAATATCTTCCAAAAACCGACGATGATGTCTTCGAGAAATTCAAAGAGTATGAAAATGATCTGTTGTCGAAAACCTTGGCCGCAATATATCGATACCGGAGAAGCATGGGTGACGAAGTTTTGGTGGCATATGAATATACTTTGAAAGCGCACATAGATCATGTGACAGGTCCATGATTCTGGCGGGCTGATAAGATTTTTGAAGTATTGAATCCAATATCCGGGGCGGTAAGTTAATTGGATAAACGGCGCGTCTAATTCCCGGAGGAATACGGGTTCGAATCCCGTCCGCTCCACCAAAAATAACCCAGAAAGGATTTTGAAAAAAATGGCAAGCGAACTCGTTCAAATTGACAAAAATTTCGAATCGCAGTGGCAAATCGCCCAGGTGTTCGCGGCGAGCGACCTTGTGCCGGCGCATTTCAAAAAACCGGAAAACGCATGGATCGCGCTCAATTTGGCAGGGAGAATGGGGATTGATCCGTTCATGCTCATGCAAAATTTGTATGTAGTGCATGGCAAACCGGGCATTGAGGCAAAACTCGCCATTGCCCTGATCAACGACTCCGGGCGGTTTTCACCGCTGGAATACGAGATGTCCGGAGGAGAGGGGGATGAGAAAACCTGTGTCGCCTCGGCAAGCCGGATCAATTCCGACGGTACAGCCGGGGCCAAAATTTTCGGCCCACCGGTGTCGATCAAAATGGCGAAGGACGAGGGATGGCTTTCGAAATCCGGGTCAAAATGGAAAACGATGCCGGATATGATGCTCAGATACCGCGCGGCAACTTTTTTTGCGCGGGTCTCATGCCCGGAAATGCTTTTCGGAATGCAAACTAAAGACGAAATCGTTGACGCATCGGATGCCGTACCAGTTGACGACGCCGGCCCGCGCATCGCCGCGTCCGAACCCGCATACACGCTTGAAAAAAAATCCCCACCCGCCACCACGGGACCGTATGGCGACAATTTCCCGGTGATTTGCGGGAATGCGGAATGCAAAAGATATTCCCCTGACGTCCCGTCACACTGCTGCGAGACGCGTATTTGTATTGACGGTCATATTATTGCCCAATGCAAGGCGCTGTCCCGCATGTCGGCGACCCAGGTGCTTTTGGAAATCAGAGATTCTGCGTCAGGGGAGGCTATGATCGGGGAGGCAAAAATCAAACTCGGAATTGATAAAGCTGACACGGATGAAACAAAGTGGAAACTCGTGGAAGAAATTATGTGGGGGGTGTAGGTTACTCTATGATTATGGCGACATCTGAGCGTTAACAGCCATCCGCCCGCTCCGCCGCCCAGGTGGGCACAGGAAAGCGCGGGCGGATGGCAGGAATTTTATTTTTACAATCAATCGATAAAAGGATTAAAAAATGAAAAAGCAAATAGTTAAAGGATTCAAAAATGGACGAAGAACAGCAACCGGTTTTATATGTAAGGATTTTGAATTTAAAGTTGGCGAAACTTATAAATGTGATGGCAGCAGAATTAAATTGTGTATGAACGGATTCCATTTTCATAGGAATCCGTTCGATTTGTTTACGTATTACGATATGGACATTGATATTACAGTTGCAGAAATTCAAGCGTCTGGTTTTGTTATAGATGGAGAAAATAAATCTGTTTGTTCAGAAATTAAAATCATTAAAATATTGAATGAAGAAGAGTTATCTATTTTGGGAAATACTGCAAATAATTTTGGGTGGGCCAATACAGGGAACAGTAATACAGGGTACAGGAATACAGGAAACAGGAATACAGGGTACAGGAATACAGGGTACAGGAATACAGGAAACAGGAATACAGGAAACAGGAATACAGGGAACTGGAATACAGGGGACTGGAATACAGGAAACAGTAATACAGGGGACAGTAATACAGGGGACAGTAATACAGGGAACAGTAATACAGGGGACAGTAATACAGGGAACAGTAATACAGGGTACAGTAATACAGGGTACAGGAATACAGGGGACAGTAATACAGGGAACAGTAATACAGGGTACAGTAATACAGGGGACAGTAATACAGGGGACAGTAATACAGGGGACAGTAATACAGGGGACAGTAATACAGGGTACAGTAATACAGGGGACTGGAATACAGGGGACAGTAATACAGGGAACAGGAATACAGGGTACAGGAATACAGGGGACAGTAATACAGGGAACTGGAATAAGACAAACAGATCATCTGGTTTTTTTAACACATTTGAATGTATTAGCGTGTTTAACAAACCGTGCGATATAAGTGTATGGAATAAAACAATAATTCCGAATTTTTTGTATTCTTCAAGTGACTGGAATGAAAATATTAGAAATATTACTATAAAAGAAATCGAGTTATTGTGTGATATTCCTAATTTTGATCCTGAAATTTTCTATGAGATTTCAGGATTAAGTATTGACGATTTGTATTATTATGAAATACTTTTTAGGAAGTTTTAAATCAAAAATCATCCCGACGCTTTGGAGTGAGAAATGAGATTTTGGCAAATGACCGGATACCGGGTAGTTTTGGCTAACAGGGCGCTTGACATCTACGCCCACGGGATGCTCAGAATGGGCGGGATAAACGGGTTTGGGACACATATGCTCTGCAGCAACGGGATGAAATTGCAGAGGGTTGTGTGTCCAATGGTGGGGAGAAATTGAAATGAAAAAACTGTACGAATTTGTCGCGCTTTTGGAATGCGGTTACGTTGTAGCCGCCGACAGTGAGGAGTCTGCAAGGAAAGCGGTCAAAACCTACGAGCGGTTGTGGTTTGAAAGCGGCGATTTTGTTGGAGTCAGTGACGTCGATCTTGTTGATGTCAGGGAGGCCGACCAGGACTGCCTGGAAGATTTGGCGCATGAGATTGTGGGGAGAAACTGATGGAGCATCCATACTTTGCAAAGCCCGGCCAGTCGTCGGGCAAATTGTCCAGATTCTGGAATGGCGGTGATTATTCGCCGGACATTGCACTGCGGCAAATCGACTGGAAATACGATTTTGAAAAAGGCCATGCTTTTGAGGCCGTCGTAATGGACACAGCAACCGGTTCGGGCGAGTTCGGGAAAAAATACTACGTCAGCGAGATTGACAACGAACCCCCGGATGAAATCGCCGAGGCCATAAAAGACGGCAGGCCTCTTGCCGGTCTGGAAATACTGACGCAGAAAGGGGAGCGCAACAAGACCTACTCAAAGCGCCATGCGTATATCGATGAGGCAATCGGTTTTCCTGGGCTGATCCCGGTTTGCCAGAAAGACTATGGGGCGATGAGGACGCTCGCAAAATCGATCATGGGGCTTGAATTCCCGGAATGGCACCCGCTGAAGGGCCACAAAATAGGCGAGTACCTGGCAGTCTGTGAGTGGCAGACCGAACACTACTGGACAGACGGCGGCATGATCCAAAAAAAGGCGCTCGCCGACTGCCTGTACATCGATCAGGGCATGGCCTTCCCGGTCGATCTGAAATGGACCGGGGCGTTTTCACAGTTCCGGTCTGCGATGCGCTCCCATCACTGGATACAGGCATTGCACTACGAGATGGGCATCAGGGCGACGCGGGGGGTCAAATGCGCCCCCATGCTGTTTGTGGTCGGATGCGCGGCCGAACCGCCGCTTGCCCAGACGTGGGGCGTTGACCAGCGAAACGTGTCTGATTTACTTGTCGAATATGACCGGCTTTGCATGGCCTGGCACACATGGGAGCTTGCGGGGTCGCCTAAAACGGGAACGCTACCGGCAAAGGAAGTTAAAATATGGATATAACGACGCATATTATAGCTCTGTCGGGGGGAAAGGACTCGACTGCCATGGCTCTCCGGATGATGGAATTGGAGCCTGAACGAAATTACAGGTTTCTCGTGACTCCGACAGGCGATGAGTTGCCGGAAATGGCGGCGCATTGGGAGCGACTTGGAACGATGCTCGGAGGGTTGACCGTACGGCATGACGCAGAGTATCCGACGATTTATGATTTGATTTCCCATTTCAGGGCGCTGCCAAATTTTAGACAGAGATGGTGCACCAGGCTACTGAAAATAGAGGTAGCACAAAAATTTTACGCGGAAAATATGCCGGCAGTGGTATATGTGGGGCTTCGGGCGGATGAGGCCAAGCGGCGCGGAAACAAAATATTCGACGGGAACATTGAGCAGCGATTCCCGCTTCGTGAATGGGGGTGGGGTCTGGCTGATGTCCTTGGATATCTGGAAAGGCGAGGAGTCAATATCCCGCGCCGAACAGACTGCGCGATGTGCTTTTGGCAGCGGATTGACGAATGGTGGACACTTTGGAAAGAATACCCGAAAATTTTCAATCGTCTGGTTGGGCTGGAAAACGAATTAAACAAAACCCTGCTGACCCCTGGAAAATTTGGAACGACGTGGCCGCATCGCCTATCTGGATTGGCGGAAGAATTTTCCAGGGGCAGAATGCCTAAAAAAATAATCGCAGAGCAGTCCGGCAAATGCCGGATTTGCAGCTTATAAATAGCGATTTGGTAAACTTGATAAAATTTGGGTATAGACGAAGGGGGATAATTTATGGCTGTTTTTGTACTGACGCCGAATCAGATTTGCGATGTCGAGCTGGAACTAAACAAACTCTTTCTTCAGGATCGCGAAAAACCCGGAATTATTTTTGCCCATATAGGGCATCCGGAATACCTGAACGTGAAAGGGCATCCGGAGAACACGATTCTCTGCCGTGCGCATTATCTCGATCATGTAAAGGCAAAAAAAATTGCCGCAATTCTTGCGGGGAAGGAGTGAAAAACAATGAACACACTTTCAGCAAGGCAGGCCTGCGTCGAATTCGGCGTCAATCTCAGGCTTATCCGTCAGGCGCTCAAAAATTGCGCGTTCGTCTCCAAGATACGCAAAGAAAAATTTTACACCCGGCAAACAATTAAAACGGCGATCTCCGACCATGCCCGTGGCTACGAGTATAGGCGGTATGACTGTTACAGATACTCAGAGTGCCTTGACCTGGCGGCGCGGGAAAATCTAAAAAACATGCCATGCAAAAACTGTGTCAAATTTGAGCGGGATAGGCTTGGCGAATTTGAGTTTCTGCGCGATTTGGCCGGATGCTACATGCTGCTCGTGGCAATATGCGGGGAGAGGGGCAAAAAAGTGGACGGGGAAAGGGGCGGGGGCGAAAGATGATTGACGCAATGTTCGATATTTTGATGATGGGCGCACGATGTTCTGGAGGAGTTGGGAAGATGAATCTAAAATGTGGGGATTGCATAGACCAAATAAAAACACTTCCTGAAAATTGTGCGGACTTGATTTTGATTGACCCTCCGTATTCAACCCCTACAGTTGCAAGTTTTGGCCGGAAGGTATCAAAAAGACTGTCCGACCTTGCAATCCAGGAACACTATTTTTCAACCCTTAAAACAGACATCGAACGAATCTTAAAGCCTGATGCTCCTATTTTTATCTTCTGTGATGATATTTATTATGCCGTTTTGGTGGGATTGTTTTATGACTGGAAACAAATCAACCTCCTTGTGTGGGACAAGAAAAGAATAGGTATGGGTAAGCCTTTTCGCAAACGGCATGAACTTATTTTTTATGCGAATAGAGGCACGCCGAAAGTCAACAAAACAATGAGCCATATCCCGACTATTCTTGAATACCCATTGAAAAAGAAATTTCATGGTGCCGAAAAACCGGTTGATCTGTGCCGAATGATCATCAAGGAGTTTACCCCGGAATCAGGGGTTGTCGTTGACTTATTTATGGGCAGTGGGTCTGTGGGCGTGGCAGCAATGGCCGAGCGTAGACATTTCATCGGAGTGGAACTTGACCCAGAATACTTTAAAATCGCAAAACAGAGAATTGAAGAGGAGTATGAGAAATGGCGCAAAAAATGACTGACGCAATGCTCGATATTTTGATGATGGCACTGATTGTCGCCGGATGTGCGTTTTTGTTGATGATCGTTGGCAGAATGTAGGAGCAAAAGAGATGAAGATGAGGTTGAAGAAATGAAGTCAAATAAACTGTCAAAATCAAAATTGCAAAATGCGCTCGATGGACTTGCAAATGCTCATGATAGAGTACGCAAATGGCGTACAATAATACACGAGCACTGCATAGAGGTTTATGGCGTTGATCCGGGGGATGTCGACAATGATGATTTTATTGATTCTTGTGACGGCGGATGCGGTTATTGTTGCGGAATGACTGCCATCGATTTCGAAAAAAGCATGGAACAGGCCATAGAACAGGCAGGTATCGAAACATGAAGAAACGCCTTGCCGGCTAAACATGGGCAGGCGATTCTTAAAGTGAAGGCAGCAAAGGTCAATCTCGACGTGGCAAGCGGGCGGGATGTGAAAGGGGAATCCAATGATAGTAAGGAAGATAACGCTGAAATCGGAAACAACCGACAAGACGTATCGGGAATTAATTGAAACGGCAGAGGCATAGGGAATTTCGCGGAAATGGAGCAAGCATGAAAAAGATGTTCATAATCACAAAAAAACAGGCCGATTGCCTGCGGAGGGAGGCGCACAGGCGGCGCGTCTCCATGTCGCAGATCATCCGGGAACTGCTCAATGACCGGTACGGGGACAAAAAATGAAGGCGGATACGACACGGAGTACACTAATCTTGTAGATGCCGGGTGGACGACAGAGGCCTGGAAGGCACAAGGGGGTTATTCCAATGTCGGGAAGGTGAAAAACGGAAACAAACACCGGGAAACGCTGTTTATATCCCCCCACTGCTTTTCGGTTGGCATGAAACAAAACGAACTTTTTTGAGGGAAAAATGGACGACTGTTGGCTATGCACAATTTGCGGATGGTATGGCGAGTGCGACCCGGATGGTCTCGGTCGTGAATGCGTCGGATGCGGCGGGAACGACGAAGACCAGGCGGGCGACTGCTCGGCTTGTGGCGAGGACACGGCCTTTGTTTGCCCAAATTGCGGAAAAAACGAATGGACGGATAACACAACGTCGGGCTTCGGGCCTGTCGAATGCTACGATCCGGCAATTTTGGAAAAGAGGAAAAAGAAGCCGAACTCTTTTGAGGAGAAATAATGAAACGAAAACCAAAATGGCAGCCATATTGCGCGTCGCTCAGGCGATTTCCGACGCGATGGCTTATCGACAGGCCAAAACAGAAACCTGTATCCATCGATGACGTGTTCCCGCTTGTCGTGTGCGTCGAGCATGGCCGCGTACGTCCCGAAAGCGTCTACCGAAACTCGCTTGAGGTCAAAATCCGGCCTGGTATTTTCAGCCGTTTTTTAATGCTGCCGCCACGCTACCGGTGTCCGGTATGTGGCCGGGACTGCATGGAAACAAACAAAAAGGAGACAACACAACATGACACGCGCAATCATATTGACAATCTTGGTTTTTTTTATGGCGGGATGTCCTGACGACTCGGAAAAAAATGGCTATGCCGATCTTGAGAACACAAACCCCGAACCGACTCTTGAACCATGACCGGAAACCTCTGCAACGGATGCGATTTTCTCCATACCGTCGAATGCTCTGCAAAGAACGTGCCGACACGAATCATGTACGTCTGCTATTTCGGCGGCGGGGCGAAGATCGTCAAAGTCCGCAAAAAAATATCGATAAGCGAACATCCCCCAAGAAATTTTCAGATGGTCAGCGAGCTTGAGGCCATGATCGAAATCGTTGACGTCGCGATGTCCGGGTGGGCAAAAACCGAGACGAAACCGCAATGGGTGGAAGCCTGGCGGAGGCTCAAACAGAGGTTGGGAGAGGTTGAAAGGCCGGGATGGTGCGAAAGGATATGATGACCCCAAAATGGGAAACAACCGGAATCGTTGACTGTTTCGATTTGGAAAATGGCACGATTACGTTTTGGCTGGGCGACTTTGACGAATTGCAGACAACCCCAATTACCAGGGAGATGCCGGCCTGGTTGTTCGGGGAAGAAGTCTATTTCCGCGCAAAAATACTGCGGTCGTGTGTCCGTTCCGCCCGCATTGGGGGCAAACTTTATGGCCCGATTATCGATTTTGAGTTCAGGGGCTCATCGATGAGCGAGGCTGAACTGTTCGAAGAGATCGGGAAAGCGTTGACTCCGTACACAGACAGGCGTCAATTGGCATGCGAAAAGCCAACCTTTTGACAAAAAAGCCAACCTTTGCCAACCTGCAGGCAGTAAAAAACCCTAATGGAAATGGCATTCTAGCCAACCTAGCCAACCTTTGCCAACCTAGAGAATACTAAAGTATTTTTTTTATAAAAAACGCGCGTGAGGGACGGGTTGACAAAACACTCATAAGAAAACAGGTTGGTTAGGTTGGTTAGGTTGGCAATTATCAATAAAAACAATGCGTTATATGTTTTGAGGTTGGTTGGCAGGTTGGTTGGCAGGTTGGCAGTCGGGGAAAGTCAAAACCATGTTGACATTCGGAAACGGTCCGTGATATCAGCTTCATTACTGATAAAAGGGAGGTGAGTGATGAAACGAAAAATATTCCAGATCGCCGAAGAAGACGATAAAAAGCTGAAGGATGCGGCGTGGAAGTCCAGAATGTACGAATCCGAATATATCCGGAAGGCAATTCGCGAAAAAATGGAGCGGGACTCCCGCAAATGACAACTCCCAAAAAAAAACCGACACCAAAACCGTCCCAGGTGATGGCCATGATGGAAAATGCGGGCTACAAATTTCGATTCAACGTCGCCAATGATGAAATAGAGTGCAACGGGCGTATAATGTCGGACAGCCAGGCGGCAAAAATCAGATGCTGGGCCAAGGAAAACGAAATCGGGGTTTACGGGAGGGACGCCCTCGGGGACATCATGACACTGTCGGCGATGCAAAATGAATATCATCCGCTTGGCGAGTATCTTTCTGGAATCACATGGGACGGCCAGGACCACATAACGAACCTTTGTGAAAAATTCGAAAGCCCGGACCGGCCAATAAAATATGTCAACGATATCGAGACCCGGATCCCGGAACTCTATATCAGAAAATTCCTTGTAGGGGCCATCGCAAAGGCCCTTCACGGCGAACAGAACAACGTGCTTGTGATAGAGGGCCCGCAAAACTGCGGCAAATCCAACTTCTCAAAATGGCTGTGCTCCGGAATGCCAGAATATTTCATTGAGTCACCGCTCTACGGGAACATGAAAGACATGGACATGAGCCTGATATCCAATTTTATCTGGGAGATATCTGAGCTTGACGCGACAACGGCAAAAAAGGACATCGCATCGATAAAGGCTTTCGTAACAAAGCACATGGTTGAGACAAGGCCGGCATATGGCAGATTCAGGATCAAAAAGCCAAGCATGGCGTCTTTCATCGGGACAGTGAATCCGGGAACCGGATTCCTCGCCGACGAATCCGGGAACAGGCGTTTCATGTGCATGCGAATATCATCGATCAACTGGGATTATGCCAAGGAATCCCCCCACCAGGTGTGGGCGCAGGCCTACCGCCTGTATATGACCGGGGAAAAATGGACACTTTCAGCGCACGAAAAGGCGTATCAGGCAGAGCACAACAAAAGCTTTGACATCGAAAACCCTGTCGAGGATTTCATACGGAAATATTTTGACATCACCGGAGACCGGTCGGATTTTGTGGCGACGACAGAAATAATCGACACACTCAGAAAAAAAGACGTTTTACTCAGTCCGAGTCGGTCAACGTCAATGGAAATTTCCCGCGCCATGTCACGGATCGGATCAAAAAAGGCGCGGGACGGGGCCACCAGGGGATATTCCGGAATCAGGAACAACGAATTTTCGTATCAGCCAAAACCCTACGAGCCGACAAGAAATGATCCGGAGTATGAAAAAAAATTTGAGCAGCAACCTTTAAACTGATGAGGAAAACGATGAGAGAATGCGAAAAATGCGGGGCTTTCGGCGTGCTGGAAAAAGAACATTATTCGGAGTGCATCGTCTGTCATTCCGTTTCCGAAAAAACAATCCCCCATGCCCGAACGCTTACAAAACATCGGATAGAGCAGGCTTATGGGTGCGAATGCGGCGGGGACATAACGCTCGTTGACGGGAAATGGGAATGTGACGAATGCAAGATCAAATTTGACATTGACGTAAGTCATGATGTGCCATGCCGAGCCGACCTTTTGAATTTCTTCGGAATCCCCGATGTGATCTTTGAGTGGGAACTCCCATCAGACCATCCGAATTTTACTGGAGCGGACGATCTCCCGGAAAAATTTCGGGTGATCGAAAATGTGGAAGCGTCTGGTGGGATCGTCATTGAGGCCAGGGTCGGTGGAATTTGGGGGCGGCCATGGAATATCCGCCCCCTGGTACGTGAATTGCTTAGGCTTTTGGGGGACAAACCACATGATTCTTGAAAAATTCAAACGCGGCGGAGAAATGCATCCACCGCTTCCCACAATGGCCCAGATTTCGAAGATCGTAATCGGGGCATATGTTACGGTTGGGATAAAAAGAACATCCGGCTATGACGTTGTCGACGTGCGTGTAACTGGTTTTACAAAGAGCTTCTCAAAATCCGCCCGTTCCAGATTCACGGGTATCATTCTGGGACAGAGTTCAACGCCGATTGAATTCGGGCCGGAAAACATAAGGGAGATAGAGCCATGACAAATATTCTTGAGGGAGATAGAGCCATGACAGAGGGAGATAGAGCCATGACAAATATTCTTGAGGTGACATATACCGAGATATTGTTGGACATTGTATATTTCGTAGCGCGCATCAAAGGGCTGTCCAAATGGATTGCATGTGGCTACTCCATCCGGCTGGCCGAGCATTGCGTTTACATTGGCGACGACTCGCCTGAATGGGCAAGAGTCAATGACAGGTACAGGGACGGGAACATAAATAAGTATGGATACACTGGCCCATGAAGCCCTGCGCCCATTGTCAACGGGCATACTCCGGCCCGCATTGCCCGCGATGTGCCGGGCGCAATGCATCGATACGGCAACTGCGCGACTCGAACAGATGGGAGAGGCTGTCAAGGCGGATCAGGATCGACCGACCGACGTGCGAGGCATGTGGTATCAGGGCGTCAAGGGAGGTGCATCACATTGTGTCAGGGGTCAGGTGGTTCTTTGATCCTGACAATCTGCGGGCGCTTTGCATTGACTGTCACAATGTACAACACAAGGATCGGAGTAATGGATAGGCTTGGCTTGTCAACGCTTTGTATCGTTGGCTTTGCGCGTGTTATGCTTGTGATTGCGCTGTACACGGGGCGTCGTGGGTAGGGGGGGTGTCCACGCTACAGCATCAAGGCCTTGCAGCAT
>Ga0307377_10000688_pt1 | contig 44483 bp, 44 predicted proteins | sample TR3MG_FD_202535 | JGI IMG/M metagenome (GOLD analysis project Ga0307377, IMG submission 202535) | Soil microbial communities from Risofladan, Vaasa, Finland - TR-3 | ecosystem: Environmental > Terrestrial > Soil > Coastal area > Acid sulfate soil | place: Finland: Risofladan, Vaasa | collected...
ACGGCGTTACCCGATCATTCCACTCCTCAAACTATCAGTTAGAGATTATTAATCTCCGCTGTTTTTACTTTGTTGCAGGATTTAACCCACATACAATTTTGTACAGCAACGTGTCGCTGCACTGTTCCCTTGGCCGCACCCTACCTCAAAACTGTCTAACTTTAACCCATCAAACATGTTCCTGCGGACGTAGGTGGTCCCATTAGATTGTTATACAATTAACATCCAAATCCCAGAACCCGCACCCCAAGCCGTTTCTAGCTGTGCTTATTTCTCAGACAAGTCACCGTCTCCACGTGCCTTGTCCAAGGGAACATTTAGCCCTAAATATACCTTCAATAAAATAACACCCCGTGAGTTGAGACGTTGAACAACTATCAACACTCCCATGATCAGAAAAAGATTTCTAATCTCATTTTGGGCTATTTTTATCCACCCAATCCAGTAATTCCTTGACATTATTCACAGTCAATCCCACATTCGTCTTGGTTCTTTTCACAAGGACTGTCTCTATCCCCAATTCTATGGCTGCTGAGATTTTCGTATCTGTCCCACCGGCAGACCCACTATCTCTGGTTAATAGAATATCTGCTCCGTAAAATTTAAATAGTGCCTTGTTGATCTCTTTAGAAAATTGCCCTTGCATAGCAACGATATCCCTTGGTATAATACCCATTTCTTGACATTTTTGGACTAAACGTCCTTCTGGAAGGACCCTAACAACTAAGCGAGCATAGCGAGCAAAGGGAGCTTGCACTATGCTTTCCAGTTGGTGACTACCTGTCGTGACAAAAACCGTTACAGTTCCCCCTATCGATTGATGCATTGCACCGACTCGCTGTTCTAACTGGAGCAAAGCTTCCTCCCAAGTACTAACTGGATATATCAATAAGCTGTCTGGAATGACAGTCTCTGGTCTTTCAAGCCTAAGATAAGGGATGCTCTGTTGATCACACCATTGACGTAAAGGAGCCAACTTTACACTGCTGGAAGGAGGGCTGGCATCAAGGATTAATGAAGGCACCTTCAAGCAAGTCTTTTCCGTCCAGGTTTGCAAACGCATAAACTCAAGCCCTCTAATATCGAGACATTTACTAATCTCACGCGCTGCCGCCGTTTCTCCCAAAAGCATAATCATTTTTGTTAACCTCCATAGTCGTTATAAAAACCAGTGTAACTCAAATATACAAATAATCCTAATGTATATGGACATATGACAACTTTGATTATTACTAACGTGCATGTCTATGGTAGATATCAGGAGTAGGTTGGTGGTTCTTTTCCGGAACGCTTCTAAACAAATCTTCCCTTGTTTTCGGCAAAGGGGTAGACGGAGGTAGCCATCCTTTTTGCACCAACTCGTTGTGCATTTCTATCAGCCAAGGAAGTGTCAAATCAGCACGTTCCACATTCTCCGGACACATAAATAGTTTTCCAGGTGCTCCGTGAGCAATAATCTCTCCACTGTACATTATTGCCATCCGGTCTGACCATGAATAGGCTAAATCGACATCATGAGTTGATAGGATAATCGTTTTACCCTCAATGCTCAACTTTTCTAGAAGCTGCATGAACTCTAGTGAATGACGAGGATCCAGCCCGGCGGTTGGTTCATCAAAAATAATTATTTCTGGTTCCATCGCCAGAACGCCCGCGATAGAAACTCGTTTTTTCTGACCGTAACTTAATAAATGAGTTGGCTTGTCTTCGAGGTCTGTGGTTTCCGTATCTGTCAGGGCTTGTTTAACTCTCTTGATCACTTCCTCTTCTGAAAGTTCCAGATTGAGAGGACCAAATGAAACATCCTGATACACACTAGCGGAAAACAACTGACTATCCGGATCTTGAAAGACGATTCCCACTTTCTTGCGTAATTCGATTAGAGCCTTGTTCTTATAGGAGATATCTTGTCCCTGGTACTTTATAGAACCTGAATTAGGACGATAAATTCCGTTGAATTGCATAAATAAAGTGGATTTTCCAGCTCCGTTCGATCCCAAAATAGCTAATTTTTCTCCCTTTTGAACTTGTAAATTCACTTTGCGCAAAGCCTTTGTGCCATCCGGATAAGAATACTCTAAATCAACTGCTTCAAGTATGAGCTCTGACAAACATATTACCTCCAAAGTAAATTTACTAAGATTAAAGGAATCTCGAACCCAGTTATAATAAGATAATTTCTGAAGCTAACAGGACGCTTCTTGGTAAGCACCTTAATCTCCCCCGTGTAACACCGCGCTGCCATGGAATTGTAAAGTTCTTGCGATTTCACAAAAACTTTACCTAACAGAGCAGAAAAGAGCCGACTCAAAGAACGGTAAGAGCTTTTCATAGATACATAACCTGAACGAGAAAGCTGAGCACGGCGAATCGTGGTGGCTGTTTCCATAAAGACAAAGATAAAGCGATAAATGAGCACCATCAATTCGGTAATAATCACTGGAACCTTCAATTTATTGAGTACGCTAATGAGCTCTGTCATTGGAGTGGTTAGGGCCAGAAAGTAAAGGCAAGAAACCGCTCCAAGCGATCTAAGAAAGAGATGAACTGCGGTGTTCAAATCTGGGTAGCGTATTCCAACAGTTAGACCATACATGGTTTGAGCTAGCCAAAAGCCTAGAGGATTGGTCGAAACAGAAAAAGCGATCGTCAAAACACCGATTAGGAGAAACGAAAGAGGAACAAGCATAAGCTTAACAAAAACTCGGGCGGGGATGCCTGCTTTGATGACTATCCCCCCCGCCATTAAAGCTAAAACGATCAGAGGAGTGATGACCGTGGGAGCAGTTAGACACACTACCATGGTCATCATCGCAAAAAGAAGCTTTTCCGCGGGGTGAACGGTTTTTAGATTATTGCTATAGGCGTAACTATCTATGTCAATCACGTTTGATCTCTCTTACTGGCGTTGTGTTTTCCTTTCGAATACCCAATATAATAAAAGACGAAACCGCTTCCCAGTGCGGCCTGCAGAGCAAACAAGAACGATTCAACCTCTCCGCTAGGCGGTGTCCACAAGGGTTTAAACCAAGGTTTATAATTGGCATTGAGCGAGCTGATCGCTTGTTCTGCTTGATCATCAGATCCAGCGAATTTGGCATTGCGAGTCATTATAAGTGGCGCGAACGCCAGGACCGCTACAATTACTAGTAATATTCCATTCTTGGCAATTGGTTTCATTCTTTCACCCCCTGTTTTCTGGTGGGCAACTCTTTCCCAGTAAATACACCTAAAAATCCCAACTCTTTCTGACTGTAAGCACTCAGGGTATTTATAACTAGAACGGTCAGGATACCTTCGCTAATGGCTAAGGGCAGCTGAGTGAAAGCAAAGATGCCCATAAATTTTAGAGCAGCAGCCATTACGCCTCCTGAAGCCGCTGGAAAAGCCAGCCCCAACTGAAAGGAAGTTGTGATGTAGGTCATTAGATCTCCTATCGTTGCGGATAGAAACACTGACAGCCACAAGGGAGCCCCTAATTTCTGACACCCCTTATAAATACCGTAAGAAACAAACGGTCCCACAATCCCCATGGAAAACGTGTTAGCTCCTAGGGTTGTTATTCCACCATGAGCGAGAAGAAGGGCTTGAAAGATTAAGACAATCATTCCCAAGACGGTCATTGCTGTCGGTCCGAATAGTATGGTACCTAGACCAACTCCTGTCGGGTGCGAACAGCTACCCGTTACGGACGGAATTTTCATGGCGGACAAAACAAACGCGAAAGCTCCAGCCATACCGAGTAACATTTTTAAGCTTGGATGAAGTGTTACTGTTTTCTTAATGGAACGCACTCCAGCGATAACAAACGGAATCATGGCCAGCCACCAGAAGGCGGCCCAGTTGAAAGGCAAGAATCCTTCCATAATGTGCATACCATAAGCATTATTGGGAAAGACGATATAGATAGCCATAACGTAGGCTATTAATAAACTGATCTGCTTAATCACACGTCGATTCATAATAATCATCGACTCCTTTCATTTCAGACGTCAAACCATTTTCTCCTCCACCCTAAAAAAAATAAAGAGACAACCCCACATCACAAATCACAAAGACAGCAATGTATTGGTTGTCTCGGACGGCGCGTTCTCTTCCACTTTCAAGTCGCATTCGCATTTTTGAAAGCAGATCCCGCTTGAACAAGACTTTTACCCTGCAGGTCAGTTTCCCTCGGGAAACCTGTTATGTACATTTAATGATATATAAAAGCCCTCCAAAATATGAAGGGCTGAATTAAAAAATTCCTGCCACCCATCCATCGTGAGTAAAGCATATGAGCAATCAGGTCTCCTGGCTCAGGTTCTTCGTTTAGTGCCTCCTTCCCAAGTTTCCTCAGTGGATGTGGCACAAACTCCCCGTTACAGTGGCGGGACCGCGCCGGATTTACACCGGCTTCCCTGTGATGATTTCTCGGCTAAGAAAAATCAAAGCTCATCTATTAAATTTGTTAATTAAATGTATCACAAAAGCAATACATGGTCAAGGGCCGACTAGCAATGGTTCTTCGAATTGACCAAAATGCCCAGCCGTTTGGGATTTGTCTTATCAATCAGGAAAGGAACCAGTGTTGTTGTATTGCAGGAGTATGTAAAACCTTTGTGGGGCTTGGGCTTCAATCGTAAGCTTTGCTTTAGCATAAAATATTTTCATAGATAAATACGCCTATGAACATGGATCAATACTATCCCGATCATAGGGTAGACCCAAAGCATTGAATTTTATTAATCGTTAAGCGGCCCCTGCCTAATTTCGTAGTCAATGGGGTCTATTAATCCATTCTTGTCGAACGCATGTAACCGTACCACACATGTAGGACATACACCACATGCTTTTTCATAGCCATTATAACAACTCCAGGTTAATTGAAACGGAGTTCCAATTTTTTTTCCTAGAGCGACTACCTCACTTTTAGTTAACCATTGAAGTGGCGTTATGAGGCGAACTTTCATATATGAACCGATATATATAGCATTTGCCATGGCCCCATTAAATTCAGGGGTACAATCCGGATATGCCCAGTTTCTCGCATCTTCGGAATGCGCCCCATAAAAAATCACATCTGCGCCTTTAACTAATGAAATCGTCGTGGCGACTGATAGCAAATTTGCATTACGAAAAGGCACGTAAGTTGGGGATACGCCTTGATTTGTACTAAGTTCTTCATAGGTTGTTTCTGGATTTTGCCTATCTTGGTCAATAAGAGTAGACCCTCCCCCTTTGAAAATATCGGGGAGTTGTTGGATAATGTGATCTTTGATGCCTAAATGTTTAGTCACGTCTCTTGCTGCTTTAATTTCTTTGGCGTGTTTTTGCCCATAAAATAAGCTGAGTGCCAGAACATTTTCATGGCCAAATTCCCTACAAGCCAAAACTGCGCAGGTTGTACTATCAATTCCACCACTGAGAAGAACAAGAGCTTTACGAGGGTTATCCATTAATAATCTCTCCTATTTACCCATTTTTGCTTTGGAAGGTTTTCATGAAATCAACTAAGGCCATACACCCTTCAACACTCATGGCATTATAGATTGATGCCCGGAGGCCACCCACTGAACGGTGACCTTTTAAGCCGATCATACCTTGTTTTACAGCCTCTGCCACAAAGGTTTTCTCCAGCTCTTCACTAGGTAGACGAAACGTAATATTCATTCGTGAGCGGCTGTCTTTGACGGCATGGCCTCGATAAAAGCCTTCGCTATTATCTATGGCCTCATAAATTAAGGCGGCTTTCTCCCCATTGCGTTTTTCTGCTGCGGCCAGTCCCCCGTTGTTTTTAAGCCAGCGCAAGACCAGATTCACCATATAAACGGAGAAGCTGGGTGGAGTGTTGTATAGAGAATCGTTTTTAGCATGTATATCGTAACGCAGCATTGAGGGAATGCTGGAGGGAATACCCTCCAATAAATCCTTACGAACGATAACCACAGTTACCCCGGCTGGGCCAAGGTTTTTTTGCGCCCCGGCATATATCAAAGCAAACTTAGAAACATCAAAGCGGCGTGACATGATATCACTTGACATATCGCCAACCAGCGAAACGTCCCCTAAGTCAGGAAAAGATTGCCATTGGGTACCGAAGATGGTGTTATTAGAACAAAGATGTACATAGGCGGGACCTTTACTCACCTTGATTTCATTAACTCTGGGTATGCGGGTGTAGTTTTCCTCCTTTGTGCTGGCAGCAACATTGATTTTAGCAAATTTTGATGCTTCCTTATATGCTTTTTCCGCCCAGGCTCCGGTCAGGATATATTCAGCGTGACTGTCCGCGGAGACTAAGTTCATAGGTACTGCTGCAAATTGAGTACTTGCTCCGCCTTGAAGAAATAAAACCCGATAGTTTTCCGGCACACCTAGCAATTCCTTAAGGAGAGCTTCGGCCTCAGAATTGATGGCTTCGTATTCTTTGGTACGATGGCTATTTTCCATAACAGACATGCCTGTGCCTTTAAAATTAAGCAGTTCGCTTTGTGCTTCTTCTAAAACCACGAGCGGAAGTGTGGCTGGGCCAGCATTGAAGTTGAAGATTCTTTCCATGTCAGTCAATCCTCCAAATTTGTATTTTTATGCACAGACTTATTACTTATTTGACCATTATATCTTCTCGAAGCAACTGTAGCAATACTAATCTTAAAATATTACCTATTATACTACACAGAGAACAAATCGATAATAGTAGCATCTCAACTTTGCCAATTTAACTATTAAATCTATATCCCGTTCCCCATAAGGTTTCGATATATTCCGGATTAGATGGGTCTCTTTCAATTTTTTTTCTTATCTTTTGTACATGAACAGATACGGTTGCAGTTTCTCCAAGGTAATCATCTCCCCATATTGTTTCGAAAATATGTTCTTTACTGAACACAATGTTTGGATTTGCGGCAAAAAACACTAGAAGTCCATATTCTGTAGTCGTCAATTGAACTTCTTTTCCATTAACAAGGACTTTATGGGAGGATGTATTTATTTCAAGTCCCCTATGAGTTATTACTTCACACGCAACTACTTTGCCCTTAAGACGCTCATATCTTAAAATATGAGATTTGACTCTTGCTACTAACTCCGCAGGGCTAAAGGGTTTTGTCAAGTAATCATCAGCTCCAAAACCCAATCCCCTAATTTTATCGATATCTTCATTTTTGGCAGATACAATGATCACTGGAATCTCAAATTTATGGCGAATTTCCTTTGTGATTTGATATCCGTCTTTACCAGGCAACATCAAATCCACAATAATAACTTCATATCGGCCTGTTAGAGCCTTTTTCAATCCTAGTATACCATCTTGAACTATATCCGCTTCATATCCATTTAATTGGAGATAATCTCGTTCTAATTCAGCAATATTTAAATCATCTTCAATTATTAATATTCGTTTCATTGATAACCTCATTCCTCATTTTCAGGACTGGGAGCCTTATTGAAAAGCAGGTACCTTCTTGTTCAATACTTGAAGCCGTAATCGATCCTCCATGGGCTTGTACGAGTTCCTTAGCTATAGCCAGCCCAAGTCCAGTACTCATTAAGTCCTTTGTACGCTCGTTATCAATTCTATAAAACCTATTAAAAATATTAGGAAGTTTATCTTTAGGGATTCCAGGCCCATTATCTTCAATATCGATACATATGAAATCATCTAGTCGATTCATTTCAATCTTGATGGCCAGATTCTTGTTAAATCCATATTTAACAGCATTCCCAATAATATTTCTAAAAGCCTGATATAGCCTTTTCCTATCTATAGAAATGGGACAATCACCCTCCAGCTTATTGGAGTAGTAAAAATTAAAGTGTTTTTCTTCAAGTTCAAACTTGAATTCTTCCATTAAGTCATCCATGAAAGCTCCTATTTGAATATCTTCAAACTGAAAATCTAGTTTTTGGAGATCTAACTTGGAAAATAAGAAAAGATCCTCAATCAATTTATCGATGTAAACTGTATTTTGATAAATCGTTTTAAGATACTTATTTACTTTCTCAGGCGAAATAACGACTCCGTCCATTAATGCTTCAATATACCCTTGAACAGATGCTATGGGCGTCTTAAGATCATGAGAAATATTGGCTAGTAGCGTCTTTCGATCCTCTTCATACTCAGACTTCATTTTCTCACTCGCTTGCAATTTTTGAGCCATTTCGTTGAAAGAATCCACCAATAGTCCGATGAACCCTAAATCACACGTTCCATCGCTCTCTACTTTTACATTATAATTTCCCTTAGCAATTTCTTCCACTCCATTTTTGAGCCGATCAATGGGTTTAAAAACTCTCTTTTCTAGGCGCCGGAGAAAAATAAATTGCAAAACTTCCTTAATGATTATAAATAATGCGAAAAAAAGACTGATTGACCTTATACCTACCCATCTAAAGAGTAAGTAGAGAATGATTAAGTTAAATGCGATACTAATCGGACGAAAAAAGCGTAGAGACCTATGGTACTGACTGAATTCCCGATGTTTCCTCTCGAATTCCTGATGCACGAATAATTCTCGTTGCTTCAAATGGAATTCCTGATGCCGCCTATGGAATTCCTGATGACCCCTATGGTGAAAGGTGTTTTCTTTTTCTAATTTTATAAATATACGTTTTAATATTTTCTTAAACACGCTGATCACCTAATTTCTTCCTTCTTGTCGTGTTCATTATACTAAGTATAAGGACGCAAAACAATTAATTGTTCCGCGCCCTCGTACTCAAAGGAGAATCCGACTTACTTTCTTAACTAAGCAAGACTCAATTCCGCTTTGAGACTCAGATCATGGTTTTCATTAAGTTCATCTATTTGCTCTCCGTCAACTGTCACCACAATCTTTTCTACTTCCCTAGCCTTATTAATCCAAACATTAAACTCGATCTTTGCCTCTTTCAAAGTGAAAAACTCTTTCATAAAGCTGTGATGATGTTGGTGCTCAGGCATTGTTCTCTGACTAAATCTTTCTTGGAAAACCTTTTTCATTTCATCAGGAATTTCATTTAAGTTTAAGGAAAGTAGTACTGACTTATCTTCGTTTTCTTCCACCTTAATTTGATTAAAAATATTTAGAACAAAAGCCAGCATCGTTAATTTCCCTTTAATCCCTCCACATTTGAGATCATCATGATTTTCACCGCAATGGTGTCCGTGGTGGTTATGATGATGCATATGTTTCATAAAGCCATGATGCATTTTCCCGTGGCAGCCCTGTATAGTAAACTCGGTTTGGCTTTCATGTTTCACTTTCTTGCCATCATAGTCCAGGTCTGTACTAATTTTAACTTTGGTCTCACCGTTCGAAAGATCCTTTGTAAATTCATTAACAAAGCTAGCTATTTTAGTTTGATCTTTCTTCCCTTCTACTTTCAACGCCCCACTTATTGCCTCCTTATCTTTCATCGTGCTAACCACATCGTACATAAGTTTAAGTTTGCTCATTAAAGCGACCTCCCTGTTTTTTTGCTACAAGTTCATTATAAAGGGAGATTATAAACTCTTTAGTAAGCAATTATAAAGATTTTATAAAACAACAAAAAATGTTCTCTGTTTTTCTACTTTCCGTAAACGTTTCCACAAAAAACTGAGCTGATTCAGGCAGCGGTTCGAAAATTTTTCCCTCAGCCATCCTCGTAATCAAGGGAGATAGCATAGAAGTTCTGCCCATCAAAAAACCGGCAGCTTGGAAAAGCGGTATCTAGTTATCGCTGGCTAAAAATGTTAACCCCGTCCGGCGAAGACTCCTCTAATTCGCCCTTAAACATTAAATAAACGAGGTGGGCCAAGGTTTCCGCCATAGCGAAACGCAATTCGTGAACGCTGAGGTCCTGCCTAAAAACCTGCTGGCATACTTGATAAGCCGTGGCACCGCGGCCAGCACAATTCTTGATCAATTCCAATCGTTCTTGGTGGTGAGTCTCAAGTTGACAGATTCTCTCTTCAATATTACTGAATGGTTTGCCGTGTGCTGGTAAAGCACACTTACATTTTAAGCTTCGAATGCTGTTTATTGCACGCAGGAAATTGTCCAACGGATTAGGATCTGCACCCGGTTGAGGCCAGAGACTGATATTAGAAGAAATTTCTGGCAGCAGGTGATCCCCAGAGAGGAGTACACCATGCTCCTTGTTATAAAAACAAATATGACCGTCGGTATGTCCCGGAGTCAAGATAACCTGGTACTTATGATCCCCTAATTGTACCACCTGTCCACCTTCTAAGGTGGTCAGCTCAGCGTGGGGAGTCGTAAAAGGGATAAGCTTGTCTATCGTATCGACAACCTTTGTCAAAACATCGTCTGGCATTCCATTATCTCTAAACAAGACCCTCATAGCCCTTAAGATATAGGCCTCATCTTTCCAGTATCGATTAATTCGGTCGGCATCAATTTCCCCAATGTAGACCGGAGCACCACCGGAATAGTTCTGAAGCCATCCCGAACACCCATAATGATCTGGATGAAAATGTGTAATGAAAATTCCTACGATATCTGAAGGTGCGATTGTCTGCTCCTCAAAGAACTGCAACCATCCTTCTTTGGTGGCCTCTCTACTGAGCCCCGCATCTACTAACCACCAACCGTTTGTCCCTTTGATCGCATGGCAATTGACATGATTTAATCTAAAAGGCAAGGGCAATCTGACCTTGTAAATACCAAGTTGTTCATGAATCATCATCACGTTTTTCTCCCTCTACTTAAATTTTAACTGATAAATCAAACGACTACTTTTACGCATGCCACCGCACTGATCCGACATCTCCGCTATAACGTGGGATGACGTGAAGATGCCAGTGAAAAATCGTCTGCCCGGCAACTTCTCCGACATTAACTCCTATGTTATATCCATCTGGGTGAAACCGTTCGTCTATTTGCTCTTTCACTTTCTTAAGAAGTTTTCTAACACTAGCCACCTCTTCCTGAGTCGCATCAAAGAAACTTGAAGTATGCCGTTTCGGAACAATAAGGACATGCCCTTCACTGACGGGGTACTTGTCAAAAAAGGCCCGAGCTAGTTCGTCCTCTACAAGGATTTCTGTTCCCAGTAGTCTACAAAATACGCAATCGTTCATCTTTTCCCCTCCTCTAGACTTATTTACATTATTCGCAAGTGAAAACTAATTATTTAGCGTCTTTCTTCGCACGTCCGTACACAACCCAACCAAACAGCATGGATGCCACAATAATAAATGCCGGGTGAATATTAGCTAGGTAAAGTAACGCAACTGTTACAACTGCGATTCCCCATGAACTACCGGTAGGAAAGGATTTCTTGCCCATGTCATACGCAGTTCCTGCTACAAGAACAACCACCACGGGGCGAACAGCCTCGAGCATCGCTTTGAGCACTGGGGAATTAGAGTACTTCATAATGAGACTACCTAATAATACAACAATGATTACCGTGGGCGTGACTGTTCCTATTATGGCAACAAATGCTCCCAGCCACCCTGCTATTTTATAACCTATATAAGCAGCCATTTTAGTGGCAATAGGTCCAGGCAAGGCATTGCAGATGGCTAAGGAATCCGCAAACTCTTGATTATCCAGCCACTTATATCGATCCACTGCTTCCGCTTTAATAAGTGGAATTAGTGCAGGCCCTCCACCAAATCCCAGGTTTGAAGCGCGGGTAAAGCCTATAAATAGGTTCCATAGTTTTTTAAGCACGACGTCTAGCCCCCTATTAACACCATGTTTGTTTGGAATGAATCAGTAAATAAATTAACGAAAAACTAATAATCCAAAAACCATAGATAATACGATAATTAGTGCGGGATGCAACTTCAACCAGTATAAAGAAACCACCGTCGCCAAAGCAATCCCCCAAGTCGTTAGGTTCGGGAAAGACCCCACTCCCATGTCGAAAGCAGTCTTAGCAATCAAGACGACAACGACCGGTCGCACTCCCTTAAGCATCCCTATTAAGACTGGGGAATCCGAGTACTTCATTAAAAATCCAGCCAATAAAATAACCGCGAGAACAGTAGGTAAAATAACCCCAATATTTGCCACTATGACTCCTAACCATCCGGCTTCTTGATAACCTACATAACCAGCTAATTTTGTGGCGATTGGGCCAGGTAAAGCATTTCCAACAGCAAGCGCATCGGTGAATTGAGCGTTAGTTAACCAGTGAAACCTCTCCACGACTTCGATTTTAATGAGAGGAATGACTGCTGGTCCACCGCCGAAGCCGAGGTTACTGGCCCTGGTAAATGCAATTAACAGATCCCAGAGTTGTGTAAACATTGAGTTTCATCTCCTGCTTCGTACTAATGGGTAGTTCCTAGGAACTACCCATTGAGTATTACTAAGTTTTCTGAAAAAAGTATGGCAACGACCGTTAGAATTTAGATCCATACTTATTTAGGTGGACCTTATTAAACATTAAATCCTTATCAGAATAAGGCCCATTTATATAACTCAGCCTTGCAAAATTATGTACTATAATAAAACTATCATACTCGTTATTATAAACCCCCTAACGCAAATAAACTATCCAAATGTTTTCGTTTATAGCCATAACCAAAAGATCGCCCTAATCATATAATAACTTTAGGAATCTATTGTCATGGGGAGGGCTAGCCATGTTTAGTTATAGCAAATCACTATTCTATCCGGTTCACATTCAGCTCCGCGACCCTGTTTTTGGCCAAATATTACTTGAACACTATGGTGGAAAAGACAGTGAATATTCAGCGGCGTCCCAGTACCTAAATCACCGTTCCAATATGCGTAACCTCTACCTTCGCGATCTCCTCGGCCTCATCGCTGCCGAGGAAATGGGTCACATGGAAATGATCGCAGTCGCGATAAACGAACTTGGAGGTCCTCCGCTCTGTTATGTCAATTCGCAAGGGATTCCCTGGAGTATGAGTTATGTCGATCAAAGCTTAGACCCCATTTCGATGCTTCAAGCTGACGTTGAAGCAGAAGTTCGAGCACGAATTTTATACAATCAACATTTCACGATGACCAACGACCCCGGTCTCAAAAAGATGATCAGCTTCTTAGGAAGCAGAGAAGATGTTCATAAACACCTATTCCAAAAAGCCCAGACGTTGATTCAGCGCTCTGCCCCATCCGAACAATTCCATGAATTAATTATTTCATATAAACTTAGTTTGCAAAACCTATGACCATTAGTAAGAGCCCTTCACGTTTATAAGACGTGAAGGGCTCTTTGTCTTCAATCCTTATCCGTCAGAAATCGACTCAGCCCAGAAGCTCCCGATCGTTTTGCGGATACTCTCAGCATTTGCCACGTAACGAACCTTCTTCCATTCTTCAGGAAACACCGTCTTATACGAGTAAAGAGAGAAACGTTCATCAATCAGTAGCACAATACCCCGGTCTTCTTCCGTGCGAATGACCCTCCCGACAGCCTGTAATACCTTGTTGAAGCCAGGGTACATATACGAGAATTCGTAGCCCTGCTGGTTTGTTGCTTCATAGTAAGAACGAATAATCTCCCGTTCTAGGCCAATCTGGGGCAACCCCACTCCGACGACAACGGCTCCAGAGAGCCGGTCCCCGATGAGATCGATACCTTCCCCAAAAATCCCACCCATCAGAGCAAATCCGATCAACGTGTGCTCAGGATTGCTGGCAAACGTTGCTAAAAATCCCTCTCTTTCCACTTCCGCCATGCCTGGAGTTTGGCAGATCACGTTTACCTGTTGGTTTTGCGTCCTAAACTTAAGATAAACCTCGTGCAGATAATCATACGACGGGAAATAGACGAGGTAGTTCCCCTCTTTGTGAAGAACGGCCGCGGATATCGCTTCCGCGACAAGGTCGTAGGTTGAGGCACGTTGCTTGTACTTAGTAGATATGCGATCGTTAATGAGTAGACACAAATTCTCCGCGGGGAACGGAGACGTAAGTTTCAGCTTATAACTCGTCTCCTCTCCACCTAAAACATTCATGAAGTAGTCCATCGGACTCAAAGTTGCCGAAAACAGCACAGTAGCGCGACCTCTCCCCAAAGCCTCCTTCAGCCGCGCGGAGGGATCAAGGCAGAATAGCTTCACTCGGAGATCGTCCCGAGTTAGCTGCAGAAAGGTGACGTAATGATCATCATAACTGTCCGCTGTTCTGATAAAACTTAATGCCTGGAAATAGTGTTCCACAAGTTGTTCGCGCCAACCGATTGCAGGATCGCTCACTTTCAGGAAATGTTCGACTTCTTTGACAAAGTGTCGCAACGCCTGAATTAGTTTAGATGGAGGCTCTTTCTCCACACTTTCTCCGCTTCTACCAGCTTCTATACAGCGTTTTTTCTCTTTGAGCAAGGCCGAGTTAACTTTAGTCACGCTTTTTGTCAGCCTCGGGTCGTCTTCTTTCGTGAGCCGCTTTAGCTTAAGCCAAGACTCCTTGCCAAGCTCTGCTGAAAACATGTCCCGTGCCCGATCCACTAGGTTGTGTGCTTCATCCACTAAAAAGGTGTACTCTCCCCCGTCGAGGAAAAATCGCCTTAAATAGACTCGTGGATCAAACACATAATTATAATCACAGATAACTACATCCGCCCAATTCGCCATTTCCAACGAGAATTCAAAGGGACAAATGGAATGTTTGCGGGCGTATTCCTCAATTACCTGACGCGTCCAGGTTTCCACTCCGAACATGTCCTCCACCGCTACTCTCATCCGGTCATAAAATCCTTTAGCGAAAGAACATTCTTCCGGCTGGCACGACACCTCTGGGAGAAAACATAGTTTTCGTTTAGCCGTTAATGTCAGTAGCTTTACCGCTAACCCATGCTTTTGCAAGTCTGTCAGGGTTTTTTCAGCAACCGTTCGGGTAATCGTTTTCGCTGTGAGATAAAAGATCTGTACCGTAAACCCTTCAGCCATCGCCTTTAGGGCGGGAAACAGGGTGCCCAAAGTCTTACCAATACCCGTAGGGGCCTGAGCATATAGTTTCTGGCTTTGTTTGATGGTCTGATAAGCCGCCACTGCCAACTCCCTTTGTCCCGGCCGATACGTATCGAAAGGAAATTGCATCGTGCGAATACTAGCGTTTCTCCGCACTGACCACTCTTGCATTTTGAGCGCCCACGTGAGATAACGCTCGGCTAAACTAAAGAAGAACTCCGACAAGTCTGCAAAAGAAAATTTCTTCTTGAATCTCTTAACTTGGGCTGTATCCAGCTGGAAGTAGGTAAGCTGAGTCTCCACCTTTTCTAAGCCTTCTTGCACAGCGTACATGAAGGCATAGCACTGAGCTTGAGCCCAGTGCAAATCGCTGAACGATTCCTCAATAAGGCTTAAATCCAGTGAGGTAGTTTTAATCTCATCAATACATTCACCGGATTCCTTCTTAATAATTCCGTCGGCACGACCCGTTATTTCCAGTTCGAGATCCTTCCTTAGCTCGTTCGGTAGTTGTGATTCCGGACTGGTATAGACATAACTCAGGGTTACTTCCGGCACGTACTCAAGACCACTTGTTTTCTGGATATATTGATGAGTTTTAATGGCCTCTTGAGCCCGCGAAGCCCCGATTGAACCCGGTTGCAAATCTCCCTGTTTAAGAACAAACTCGACGAGGGTACGAACGGATACCTTAATAGTTGTCACAGTCACTAAATCCTTCCAGAGAAAGCTACCCTTTTATTATATCTATTATATCTGAAATTTCATTTTTTCGACAACTAGGGACAACACACTATATTAATCCAACTGTTCTAAAAAGAGTCAAGAAAATAATTAGCACGGTTGATACAATCAGAACATATAATCCGTTCCAGCGGAATCCGACCTGGATCGGAGATTGCTCGGTTAATCCGGATATCGCAATAACATTAGCTGCTGAAGGAGATATCGAAATCCCCATCGCCCAGCTGATGGCTAGTATTAAGGCCATATACGTAGGAGTCACGCCGTAAGCTGCTGCTTTAACGGTTCCTCCAAGAATGGTAACTGTAATAATCGGATGAACACCCAAAACTGCCAAAATGAGGCTCCCGAAAATAATTACAACGGTAAGCGACAAAGTGTTACTGCCCACTATCAGGTTTAGAAAATGTGGCACATAATTACCTAAGTGAGAGTAAGAGATACTAGTTGCAAATAATCCAGCTCCGACAAAAAGAACGATTTCATTTTTCAATTTTGGTAGCCTTTCCGTAAAATAGTCCCCCTTGAACTCTCTGAGTAGAACTGGCAGACGTCCGATCAAGGCCAACCAGATGACAGGGAAAACCAAAGAAACAATGGAAACCACGATGATCGTTGATATTCCAGTTATTAGGGATACTATGGCTATGAGAGATATTAAAGCAATACCAAAAAAACTCAACTCTATAACTTTCCGCAAATTAATTTCTGCAATAGGTTTAAGTTTTTCAGCAGTATCAGCTGTAGCAACAACAGTAGCAAAACTATGCTCTACTCTTCTTCCTTCCAACATCATCATCATGGTATATCCGATTGAACCAGCTATCATACCGAATAAAATGCCAAAAGGAAAAAACGTCGGCCAGTTGGCACCGGTTAATTGTGTTACCAAAGCTATGGTCGCCGTCGTTGGCGCCCAAAACATGGATGTGGTAAACCCCCTGCAGATGGCCACACTAAGCAACTGTTTATTAGAACTTTTATCGCTGGCCAGGCTAATTTGATGCACTAGTGGCACAACCGCCATATTTACCAAAACGCCGATAAAAGCTGAAATCAAACTCACTAGCAAGTAAAAACGGCTGTTTGTATGAACATAGCGCCTGAAAACACCTTGTAAAGATTCGAAATACCCCCCATATTGAAGAGGGATACCTAACAACGGTACTAGGGTAAACATAACTACTAAGTAAAGGTTTCCCTGTAAAGCCTGCTCCCATATACTTAACGGAGCATGATAGCAAAGTAATAGAATAATGCTTATAGCAAAGGATACATAACCAATCAGCTTTGCTGAACCAGTGACAACAGTCATACTAAGTGAGATAACGATAACCAGAAGAATTAGATTGAGATCCCTTATTAAATCCGATTTGATATACAGGTTGCTTAAGTAAACAACCGCCAGACAAAAAGTGATTACACTGCGAATACGGGTAGACAATACTGCCATGACCAAACTCCTTACCTAGCATCAATACTCTTCCAGTGCAAGTGAATGCAAGTGGGGACGATTCTCGGCTTATACAACGAATCAGAGCAATTCGTCTATAAAGTTTTCTATCTCTTCAGTGACTTCGGTTTGTTTTTCCAGCATACACATATGCCCTGCACCCTTGATGATTCTTAACTGGGAATTGAGAAGATTGCTACATAAGAACTGGGAATATTTCATTGGAGTCATGACATCTTCGTCTCCAACAATAATCAAACTGGGGACTTTGATTTTTTCTAAACTTAGTACCCTATCGAATTTATTACATGCTTCAAAATCTGCCAAATAGACCGCTGGGGAAAGCTCATTCATTTCACGCATTGCTTCTTCCCGTTTATTCTCTGGTGTAGATGGGCCATACAAATGATTGACATCCTTAAAGGGCATTTGTCCTCCAGCGAGGGTACCTAAGATTTCCGGGCTTACTTTTAGGCGTGCGCCCGTTCCAATTAGAATAAGACCACTTAATTTTTCCGGATACTGCAGAGCATACTCCTGCGCAATGGCACCACCCATGGAATGCCCGACCAGGACGAATTTCCCCAAGAATAATACCCCGATAAAGTCATCAATGAACTCAACCATATCCTTAATATCGGAGAGCAAGCTCCCTTCTGATTTCCCATGACCGGGTAAGTCCATAGCCCATGAGTTGTATTGGTTATCAAAGATCGACAATTGTTCGGACCAACTCTGACTCGACCCTCCAGCACCATGTACTAAAACTATTGGCAATGAGTTACCAGTCGTACTCTCATAGTATATCATAATACCTTTAATAGTTACGTTAGGCACTTGGACCTCTCCTCTCTAAATAGACCCACCACCATCCATTATGATGGTTTGGCCTGTCACATAAGCAGAAGCGTCAGAGACCAAATAAAGAGCAGTTCTTCCCACTTCTTCCGGCGGAGCGATTCTACTCAAGGGAGTATTCTTAAGTTCCTCCTTAATCAACGAGTCATTCTGCCATAATGCCTCACTAAAACTGGTTTGAATCACTCCTGGAGCGATACCATTGACTCGAATATTGTATTCACCCAGCTCCTTAGCCATAACCTTTGTTAGCATGATTATACCAGCTTTTCTGATGCTGTATAGTCCCAACCCCTTATCGGGAGTTACTCCCAGTATGGAAGAAATATCCACAATATTTCCCCCGCCTTGGCTAATCATATGCCTAGCCGCTAACTGGCTTAGCAATGTATACTTAATAATGAGTAGAGCTACCAGTTTTGGAGTTATTCTAACTCAAGAGATTGCGGAGATGTGGTCTAAGTTTACCGGAGGGTGTGAGATCTGCGAAGCAGCTTATGGTCTCAGCGAAACTCACACCGCAGATACATATATGCCCTCGACTGCCGTAAAGTGGGGAACTCAAGGTATCCCGAACTACGAGACGGTTATTCGAATTATTGACCCAGAAACTGGTGAGGAAATGCCGGTAGGTGGGATGGGCGAAATAGTTCTCACCAATCCAGGTGTCTTTCAGGGTTATTGGAATAAACCAGAGGCCACAACTCAGACTCTTCGTGACGGTTGGGTATTTACTGGAGATATGGGGTGGTTGGATGAAGATGGTTATTTAATCTTCAGCGGACGGTTCAAAGAAATGATCAAAGTAAAAACAACGATGCCTGTCGTTGTTTTTGGGCTGAAGGCCTTCATCCTATACATTAATGCGCTTCACGAAACTTTTTCAATTCTTTCGTTTTAATAAGCCGCCATTGGACCTTGAGAGGAATCCTCTGGGCTATGGGTCCCGTGGAGGAAATATCATACTGTTCGGCGTTGGGTACCTGCATGACAGCGAGATCCATTGGCACCACACTATACCACCACGTGCATTTGTAGCGTTCGATGGCCTGCAGTACCGCGACTGGATCAAACCGATACAATAGCACCATGCTGGCGTTGGCATAGATTGGGCAATTGAGCCCCAACAACATCCCTGCAATATGGTAAAGGGGCGCCATGGTAAGTAAGGCATCCTCCGCCCCTATTTTGTTGCTTTGGGCCACTGCTGCGGCCTTAAAGAGCGCGTTTTCATAACTAAGCATGGCTCCCTTTGGTTGACCAGTCGTACCGGAAGTAAAGACCATTAGACCAATGTCCTTCAGGTTAACGTTCACGAAAGGAACCGAACTTCCCTGATCTTTGATCACCGAGATCATGTCGTAAACACCCTGTATGAGGGGCTTTGGTTTGCATATCTCTGCTGGAACATTGAGGGTAGGCACAGTCGTTAGAAAATCCCCGTAATTCGTGAGAATAACCTGCTCAATTTGTGTCTTAGACTGAACCTTCGTGACGATATCGTAGAGGCCGTCCGCTGCTACGATCACTTTAGCTTCCATGTCGTTGAGTTGGTACTCCAATTCCCACTCCTTAACAACGGACTGCAAGGTCCCACGACTGCTCCGATCTTCTGGATTCCATAATGTGCAATAAAATATTGGGGACTGTTAGTAAGGAAAAACGCTACGTGATCTCCTTTCTTAACCCCTGAGACCGTCAAGAAAGTCGCAAACCGTTCGCTGAGATCGTTTAATTCCCGATAGGTAATCTCTCGGCCATACCAGATGATCGCGATTTTCTCTGGATTCAAGTTAGCATTGTCCCGCAAATACTGGTGCAATGGCTTTTGCCCTTGCCGATAGGTGAGCTCCGAGGGCAAATCTTAGGGCCAACTTTTACGCATACGATCCTCCATCTTATACCTCCTCAACCATTTTTCCACTGGTTGTTTAGACGGTTTCAGTTGCGGCAGCCGTTTGGAGCTTCGCCTTTTCCTCTTCAACCAGCTTGCGGCGCAAAACTTTCCCGACAATCGTCCTAGGCAATTCGTCTCTGAACTCTACGTGACGGGGAACTTTAAAGGTAGCCATCTTGGTCTTGCAAAATGCGATAAATTCCTGCTCGGTGGCTTCCGTATTGGGCTGCAAGACAATATAGGCCTTGACCGTTTCTCCACGGTAGAGATCCGAAACCCCTGCTACGACAACCTCTTTAACTTTAGGATGTTCATAGAGAATTTCCTCGATATCACGCGGATAGATGTTGAATCCCCCTGCAATGATGATGTCCTTCTTGCGGTCGATAATAAAGCAGAAACCATCGTCGTCCATTCTGCCGATGTCACCCGTATGCAACCAGCCATTGCGCAAGGTCTCAGCCGTCTCTAAATGTTTTTCCCAATACCCTTTCATCACTTGAGGACCTCGGACACATAATTCTCCTATTTCGCCCACGGGAACTTCCCGGTCGCCCGTCTCCAAATCCATGATTACATAATCAGTGTCAGGGAGGGGTAAACCGATGGAACCAATAAGTGAAGGGCGGTCAAGCGGGTTGCAATGCGTAACAGGGGAAGCCTCAGACAAGCCATATCCCTCGACTAAATTTCCTTTGCCATGCGTCACTTCAAGAAATTTTTGGGCGACCTCCAAGGGCAACGGTGCTGAGCCGCTCGTACAAGATTTTATCGCAACTAAGCTCTCACTATATTCCGCAATCCGGGGATGATTGTTCATTGCCATAAACATGGTTGGTGCGCCCGGGAAGAATGTCGGCTTATGGACGCGAATGGTTTCCAGCACTTGATCTACGTCAAAGCGCGGCAAAATTATCTGCGTAGCCGCAAGAGACACTGCATAATTCATGCAGTCGGTCATACCGTAGACGTGAAATACCGGTAGGATCGTGAGAATCCGTTCTTTTCCATACTCCTTGTTAGGATCCCATTCCTGAACTTGGAGGGTATTGGCGATCAGATTATGGTGCGTGAGCATAACCCCTTTTGATACACCCGTCGTGCCACCCGTGTACTGCAGAACGGCAAGGTCTTCGATGGGATTAATGGCTACGTTGGGATATACAGGCTCATGTTTGATGAGTTCATCGTAGGAGTACAAGCCTTCAGCCGGCTCAACTGGTGCTAAAAAGTTGAAGACAACCACCCGTTGTAGGGAAGTTTCCTCCAAAATATTCTTTACCCTAGGATACATCATTTCAAAGACAATGATGCTCGTTGCACCGGAATCGTTCATTTGGTACGCAATTTCTCGTTCGATATACATGGGGTTTGTCTGCACAACAATTGCGCCTAATTTAAGCAAGGCGAAGAAAGCAATTTCCCATTGGGGACAATTCGGGCCCATCAGGCCTACCCGTTCCCCTCTTACAATACCTATATCCGCTAAAGCACCCGCCAAGCGGTTGACCAGATCCCCGAACTGCTTGTAAGTAACCGTCTGCTCCCCAAAAATCATGGCAAGTGTGTCTGGCATTTTAGCGACCGTCTCATCAAGCATTTGCCCAAGTGTCTTATAGGGATAATCAATGTGGTAACGAACATGGGTGGGGTAGCTTTTCAACCAGAGTTTCTCTTTTTTTTTCATCTTTTTTCCTCCTTTATACTTTCTCGGCAATTTGTTATTCACTCAATTTACTCCTACTTCTCTACCCTCATTTTAACTTATTACTTCTGCGCTCTAGGTTTCATACCAGCAATAGCCCTGACGATGTCCTTCTTGGACTCCAAGTCGTACTGAGTGGTTATGGTAATCTGCTCCATAATTGGGGATCCTCCGCCATGATATGCACCGTACAACGTTGAACCAGCGGAGCTGGAAAGACCGAAATCAATGAAGTTCATCCAAAACTTAATCTGTTCTTCAATGGGGATTTTCGGGTTTCTATTTAGGTACTTTTCCAATAGATGTTTGGTATCGGGGTTGGTGAGATCCTTCTCGTAGGGGAAGGTAGCAGGCATCCCCCCCGCGATGTTGCAAAGAATCTCTTGCTCATGGAACACGGCCTCACCTGTCAGGCACCTTCCGACGTTGGCATAGATAGAGTTCGGGATATAGCTGCCTGGGCCATATGGCACAAGACCCATCCCAGGCATATAGACTTCAGGCTTTCCGAGGTCGGAGGCAGTGTACCCGGCAGCATAGCCTAGTTCGCCGGTCATGATCAGCTTGGACAGCAATTCGCGTACATGCGGGGTCTTTTCTATGCCATTAATTTCTGCTGCCAGAGCACCCATACCGATAACATAATCGAGCATAGCCGGCTTGCAGCCAGAGTAGGAATGACGGTGGAACAAGGCAAACAACAGGGCTGCAATGCCGCCGTGTTGAGTTTCACCACACAGGAAGACGCGTTCCCAGGGAATGAAACAGTCGTCAAAAATTACATACGAGTCCGTGTAGCCATATTCAATTCCCCTATCAAAGGTTTCACGCTTGCGGTAATTATGGAAATGGACAATTTGCTTTACCCCTTCGTAATCTGAAGGAACCGCAAAGGCCAGGGCATAGGCTTCTTCTCCCTTTTTTAGTGCTCTATTTGGTACTACCAGTATCTCGTCAGAGATCGACGCTTCAGAAATATGAACCTTGCAGCCCCGGACGATAATTCCATCGCTCCGCTCTTCCACCACGTGCACATACATATCTGGATCATCCTGCTCGGCCGGCCGCTTTAAACGTTCGCCCTTGGCGTCGGTCTGCGCGCAACTGGCTACGAGGTCTTCTTTCTGGAAGCGTTCAAGCCACTTAAGCCAATTATCATGATAGGCAGTTTTAGCCTTAGGGGACTTTTGGGCTTCGAAAGAGACTGCATGGATTGCGTTGGCTGCGTCGGTACCCATGCACCGTTGGATGCACTGTCCAACTTTGTTGACCATTAAACGAGTCATGTCTTGCTTTTTATGCAAGTCTTCTTTGCTTTGGTGAATGTGGTTGAAGCGATTGATCGTTTCTCCCGTTATGTGCGACGTTGCAGTGCAAAGGTCCTTGCTGGCGGGGTCCCAGGCTACGTCAAAGGTCAAGCTCATGACGTTGATAGCACCGTCTTGAAGCGGATCTAGTCTATCGATCATTTGTCCGTTGAAGTAGATGTTACGTTTCATTTTGCCTAGGTTCTCGATATACTGTTCTCTTGTTCTCATAATTGATCTCCTTCTTGTTTTATAATAATCAATGCTTTAGTCCTCTAGCGTCCTTGGAAGCCAGTTTTGAGGCCGCTTCTGCCAATTCATTGAAGACCTGGTCATTCAAAGCGTTAAGCACCTCTGGACGGTTTAGTGTGAGCGTGGCGATTCCTTCTTCGATCTCCACAATTATTGTCTCGTTTGCCATTCGTACTTCCTCCTTGTAACATTGTTTTTTTCAATATTCAAAAATTTTTCTCCTACTTCTATTTGCAACAACCATGCCAATTGCTTCTAAAATAAAAATAACCTCCCGATCGGCAAATCCGCCTTCGGGAGGTTACTTGGGGATTACTACTCATGTATGGAATTCGATACAGAATCATCGTTCCTTCCTGTATTTCGTGCGTAAAGCGCACAAGTGAGCGAGATAATATTGCTAAATTGATACCAAAAACTCACAGTTGGGTTAGACTATAGTATTTCATACCGATGTAACTTATCATAAAACACCCGCCGAGAATATCCCAGAGCCTTCATAGCGCTTGTGCGGTTATTGTTATAGATGGACAAGGCTGATAAAATCAATTCCTTTTCAACCGATGCGACAATCTCCTTAGCAGCGTACGGTTTATCCTTAATTCTCAGGTGGTCGCCGTTGGCGGGAATTATATGCCCAGGCAAATGAAAAAGCTCTATGGTCGTATCGCTACAAACAATGCAGGCATGTTCTAAGACATTTTGTAATTCTCGGATGTTACCGGGCCAATTATACTCCTGGAAAAGCCTCACAACTTGGGGAGATAGTGTCAATTCATGGCCAACTTCTCGCTCAAATTGATCAAGAAAGGTTTTCGACAGTGCCCCTAGATCGTCTTTGCGTTCGCGTAAGGGTGTCAGATTGAGAGGAACGATGTTTAGTCGGTAATACAGATCCCGCCGAAAGGCGCCTTTTTCCATCATAGTCTCTAAATCCCGATTCGTAGCCGCGATCACCCTCATATCAACTTTGATGGTCTTCGTTCCGCCGACCCGTTCAAACTCTTTTTCCTGCAGAACACGCAATAATTTTGCTTGCATGGTTAGACTCATATCCCCGATTTCGTCCAAAAATATGGTCCCGCTATGGGCTAGTTCAAACTTACCGAGCTTGCCACCCTTTTTGGCCCCCGTGAAAGCACCGTCTTCATACCCAAATAGTTCGCTCTCGATCAAATCTTGAGGTATGGCGGCACAATTCACCTTGATCATTGGCTTATCCTTACGTCGGCTACTATTATGTACAGCCCGAGCTAAGACTTCCTTGCCAACGCCACTCTCACCAAGGATTAACACCGTACTATCTGTGCGCGCTACCTTGGCTGCTAACACTAAGGTTTCCTTAAGACGACTATTTTGTCCCACATATTCCTTGAATGAGAGAGGCAGTTGTTCCCATTGCTCTAACTGCTCTTTCAAGTAATCAGCGACACCCTTAGTTTGTTGCAACTCGCGGTTTAATTCTACAACTTCAGTTATGTTTTTGAAAGTAGAAACACATCCGATGACACTCTTACCATTGAATAAAGGAAATGAGCTCCCTACTACATTGATCCCCAGCGAATCCAAATAATCTTCTCCGTTCACAGCCTTACCCGTACGGAGTATTTCAATTGCGGCGGCTTTAGGCTCTATCTTGTCTAGTCTGCGACCTAATACTTTCGCTACAGGCACCCCTAAAATTCTCGCATAAGCCTGATTAGCATAAACAATCGTTGTATCGGAATCTATGACCAGTACCACATCATGAATGTTGTCCATAATTTGGAACAACAATTCTCTATCCCATTGCGGGAAATCGTTGGTTGTGACAGCATGGGCTCCGGCACTCATGTTTATCCCCCATTTTTCTTACAGCGTTTGTAACCATTATATAGGAGCTAGGCAATTGAAGTAAAGATAACGTCAACCATTGTTCAAAAATTCTCAATATTATAAATTATTCTTAATCTCCCAGCCGCGAAAAGACACGGGGAGAGACAGGGGTAGCCAGAGGGGCAGGGACTGGAACGGTCTCCTGTCTTCCTTTTAAGGAGACAAGAGAACCGTCCCAGTCCCTGCGTGTCTGTTCGTGTCTGCGTCTTAGAGCTGAATCGATATGTGAGCCAAACCCGACAAGACTCTCTGCTCTTTTTGATTGTTGGCCTCTAGATCGCATACCAAAGTGCTTTCCGATCGCGCTCGGATGAAACCTGAGCACTTGATGGTATCACCTGGTCGAACTATTTGTTCGAAGCGGACATTAAACTTACTGAGTTCCCCTTCTTTGCCGATCCAGTCCGTGAGCATTGCAGCCATTTGCGCCATGGTTAGCATGCCATGCACTATTACGCCCCCAAGGCCAGCTTGGCGTGCATAATTGTCATCCAAGTGAATTGGATTAAAATCTCCCGAAGCCTCGGCGTACTGGCGTACTTGCACGTGATCGGGCGCCCATACTCGGACCGGTAGCCGATCGGTGACTTGATAATTTAACAAGCTTTTCATTCGCCTTCTCCCTCTACCGGGGCAATCAAAGTAGAGCTGCTGGTGAACACCAAGTCGCCAGCTAGATCACAACCGGACGTCTCGATCACAACAAACGTTACTTTCCCCAACTTTCCTGGGCGTTCATATACATCCTTAATGCGCCGTTTAGAAGAAAAGCTGTCCCCCACATAAAGCGGGCGAAGGTAAGTCATTTTTTGTTCACCGTGGATCATGCCGGGAAGAGGCAATTCAAGCCCTGGAATGCTCGCCTGCGTCAAAGTTACCACATAGGTCGGGGGCACTTGGTCAGATAAGGCAATCCCTGTTGCCTCGGCAAACCTACGCACTGCTTCAGATCTTATTTTTATTAAGACGGATTCACTCTCTTTGCCAATTAATTCTTTCCCAATCATAACCCTCCGCCTTCCTCTTCCTGCAGTTATTACTACCTCTTAAACATCCATTTTTTCTCTGAGTTCAGCGATTTTCGTCTGGGCTATTTCCAATCGAGGATCGAGAACGCAGGCCATCATGTATTCATTTAAAGCTTCCTGCAATTCACCAGCCCGTTCCTTGACAACACCCTCACCTAAATGCCTCAAAGCTAAGTTCTCATGATCCATATCATCCTCGTTATGTCCAATGTGCACAGCTGTTAATCAACCTCCTTGTGGCACGCGAAATTCAAATTCACATAATCCATTATCGTCTGCAGCCTTACTACACGTCATGTTCAAGGTCATTCTTGCCTTATCTGCAGCCACTTCGTTAGCAGCCAGACAGAAAACATGGCAGTTGTTCAGCCCTTTTTCTGCGAACATCTTCCCAAGGCTGCAGTTGTAATTATGCACTTTTAGAGCTCTGGTCGTTGCTTCCGTAACATTCCAAGCATCCCTCGGGCGTAGGGCTAAGATACCTAGTTCGACATAACGTTCGAAAACATGGGGAAAGCGGATCCCGGTTTGCTCGGCAACTTTTTCGATCATTTCACCCGTTCTATCTCTATAGGCATCGGAATCAGCTTCTCTGATTAATAAATCCATAAAGTTTCTTCCCTGCTCAGCCAAAAAATTGTCGTTAATCTCTTCCCCAGAGCTAAACAAACGGTCAATCGGGAATTCCTTCATGACAGCGTAGATCAGTTCCTTGGGCAGATCATACTCATAATCCTCGTCGGGGTTTGATTTCAACCGTCGCCCAGGCGCAACCTCCGTACTGGGGTTGCCTTTGACTTTTTGTAAGACCTTAAAATCCAAAGTCATATTTAACTCCCCTTCGTTCATGTCATTGTGGCAAGTATCACGGCTTAGACATTGCGCTCCTTCAATTGGGTTGCTCTCTCCTCTCGATATTTAAGAGCTAACTGCTCGTTGGGTACGAATTCTAACTGGATCGCATCGTTTGGACAAACCTTTACACAGTCGCCACACCCGGAACACTTGTCAAAATATCGTCCGACTATTCGATATTCACTAGTCTCAGTTTCCCGCCCTTTCCATATCTTCGTGGGTCCGCACACGAAGACAACTGATGGGCAAACGCTTAAACACTTACGACAGACCAAGGGATCTTTGCACAACGTATAATCAATGCCAATCTGAGCAATCATTTTATCCAGCCTCCCTTACCAATTCTCGGCCAATCCGGGCATACTTTGCCGGTCTATCAGTTCGATAGCTTCGCTAGGACATGCCGTCACACAAAGTCCGCATCCAAAACACTGATCCATATCGACATAGGCTTTGCTGGTGTAAACCTCCAGATTAAGTGCTTTAAACTGACAGCGTCCTAGGCAACTCTTGCACCCTGTGCATTTTTCTCGATCAACTTTGGCAACCGTATGCCCCTTCAATAAAAATTTAAAGTCATAGTCGATCCTGTTACGCACGGCAACGCAGCCAGGATACTCACATTGGCAAAGTCCTCCAATATAGGGTGTCCCGAATACGTCAACGGTCTGAACACGCCCATCTTTGTGGTTCATCATGGCCCACTCTTTGGCTTCCTCAGGGGTAATAAACTCTACCCCGCCGCGATAAGTCTCGGGCCATCGTTCCCATTTATACATGCCAGGTCCGATACCCATACACGTGAAGTTCTCTTCGTCAGGCATACCGCGCTGAACTCGTCGGCATCCGCACGTCATTTTCGCAAGCGGATACGCGATGTCCAGAATCTGCAAATACTCATCCAGAGTAACCACTTGTCCAAAATGAGTTTGATAGGCATGTTCCAGCGCTTCTCGTTTGATTTCTTCTTCCCAGGCAAGATCCCCACTAATGCGAGCTTTGACTAACTCAGCCACCACACCTGCCCCCATGCCCGCTGCCTGTGGGTCAGCATCAGAACCAGCTGATTCGTGACCTTCCTTGCGAACTTTATAAAGGCGCCGAGCATAATTTTCTGGATTTAGATACCATTTTTCCCCATTAGCATATTTTTCACATACCCAACACATTCCATGATACCTCCTTCTTCTTGACTTGGAAATTTCCGATATGCATTTTCCTACTGGTAAGTTAACGCAATATTCATGCCATTCTAAATGTTATACTCTTAATCTGTAAAGAGATCTTAGATTGGCTTCAACTATTCCAATGACCTCTGGAAATCACCAACTGCAGTCCTGGCAGCGCCTACGATAACGACGTCTCTCACAATTCAAACCCCTTCCGACAATTACTCAACCAAAAAATAGTGTACGTTTTTATTTCCAATCCACATCGTTGTTTTCCTGGACACCAGCAAGTTTCTCAGCAAGGTTTTTACGGTGTTCCAGATTGATCTGACGACTGATCATAATACGTTGCGCCTGAGGAGAACCTGCGCCATGCATGGATTCCGTTAAATAGCCTACGGCTGCGGTACCCATGGTAAGGTTCTCAATCAACCTCAGCATCCGTTGGCGATGCTCAACAGGCACATCGGCCTTGCCGGCAGTATATTTCTTGATCAACGGCCCCACAACTGGATGGTCGAAGTCTTTCTCCGACGGTAAAGTAACAAAAGCTCCTCCTGCAACGTCCTGCGCCAATCTCGCTATTTCGTAGGGGAAACGAGTCACATTTTGCTTACAGATATTGGCCAGTAAAATATCAACTAGGTAATTACCAGCAGCCGTTTTTTTGCCCTCTGCGGAACAAGCAACCCCACAGGAGTATAGGGTTTCGTTCAGATGGCACATCTCTACAATTTTGTCCTTAACATGTGACGCCCGGGAAACGCCGTTGTACTCTGCCATAGCTTGTGTAGCACCGATCAGTGCGTCACCGACACCTGTCTTACACCCCCCATAGCTCTGACGATGATAGGATGCGAATCTCTCCACCAGCATAGTCGCGAAATCTGTTTCGCCATCCATGAATACTCGGCCCCAGGGCACGAAAACGTCATTAAAAATAGTCATGATTTCTTGACCACCAAAGTTTTGGTTGCCGACATCAATACTGCCGCCCTCCAGTTTACGGGTGTCGCAGGATTGGCGTCCATAGATAAAAATAATTCCTGGTACATCGAGAGGCACTGCAAAACTGACGGCCCACTCTTTCTCGTTCTCTTTAAGTGAGTTATTGGGCATCACCAGGATTTCATGAGAGTTAATCATGCCCGTCTGATGCATTTTGCATCCTCTGACGACAATTCCAGACTCGTTTCGATCCACGATGTGGAGATACGAATCAGGGTCTGGTTGTTCTCCAGGACTCTTCGAACGATCACCGCGCGAATCCGTCATGCAACCATCGACCGCTAGATCGTTTTCCTGCACGTATTTCAAGTACTCCTTAAAACGCTGATGATATTGGGTGCCATGTTTTGCATCAACTTCGAATGTGGTGTTGAAGACTGCGTTGAACGCATCCATCCCAACGCAGCGTTGAAAGCAACAGCCGGTTTTCTGCCCTAATAGTCGCTGCATCTTCACTTTTTTCACCAAGTCTCCTGAACTTTGGTGAAGATGAGTAAAACGGTTGACCTTTTCCCCGGTTAAATTCGAGGTCGCAATCATGGCTTCTTCATGCTCAGGCTCCATAGCCGCCTTATAGGTCATTGCCATTGCATTGATTGAAGGACGTACCATCGGATGATCAACATAGTTTTCAACCTTTTCCCCGTACATATATAAGTCAATTTTCATTTTTCGGAGGTCATCGATATATTGTTGTGGCGTTTTTAATGTCATTCCTGTCACCTCATTTTTCAGATTTAGTATTTTGCATAGAGCCGCTCCCAGTCGAACTCCCTATATTAGGTAGTCGCGCTGGGGTGTCGGCTATAAAATAGTACAGTTAACTATATTGCAATAACTGTGCCAAGGATAAATCAGTGCCACCAGTCCCTCGTTGCTAACCCCTGCACTCTATAAGACGCTTTTCAAGCGTGTGTAGTCGATTTCAAAAAACCTAAACACTGACCAAACAGGCCCAGCGGGTAGAATACCTGTATAAAATTGATACACTCTGTTGATATATTGAAGACAGCCCCTCGGCGTGAGTTCACACCAAAGAGCTGCTCTTCATTACCCCTCATTGTTTAACATATTTTGCACAATGACCCTTCCCTGACTTAGGCTAAACTGGCAGCAGCAATTTCCAGCTTTGCCTTTTCTTCTTCGACCAGCTGACGTCGTAAAACCTTTCCAACGATCGTCCTAGGCAGTTCAGCCCTGAACTCCACTAGGTGGGGTACTTTAAAAGCGGCCATCTTGCCCCGGCAGTAAGTAATGAATTCTTGTTCCGTCGTTTTCGAGTCTGGATGTAGAACAATATAGGCTTTGGTTGTTTCCCCTCGATATAAATCCGGGACCCCGGCAACGACTACCTCTTTAACTTCAGGGTGTTCATACAAAACTTCCTCAATGTCGCGTGGGTAGACATTATAGCCTCCAGCAATGATTATGTCCTTTTTACGATCGATTATATAGAAATAACCATCTTCATCCATTCTGGCGATATCACCGGAATGCAGCCAGCCATTACGAATGGTTTCGGTCGTCTCCTCGGGCTTTTTCCAGTACCCTAACATCACTTGCGGACCTCGGATACACAATTCGCCTATTTCACCTATGGGGAGTTCCGTGTCGCCGGTCTCTAAATCCACAATGATACAGTCTGTGTCGGGGATTGGTATGCCGATGGAACCGGCTCGCGTAGGACGATCTAATGGATTGCTATGTGTTACCGGGGAAGCCTCGGATAGTCCATATCCTTCCACTAAATTACCTTCACCTTGCGTGACTTTACTAAATTTTTGGGCCACCTCCAATGGCAGAGGAGCAGAACCGCTATTGCAGACTTTGATGGCTGCTAAGCTTTCTCGGTATTCTGCAATGCGAGGATGGCTGTTAATCGCCATATAGATTGTTGGCGCGCCAGGGAAGAGGGTAGGCTTATACTTATTAATAATCTCGAGCACTTTATCTAATTCGAAGCGTGGCAAGAGAATAGAAGTAGCCGCACTGGCCACAGCGTAATTGACACAGTTAGTCATGCCATAGACATGAAACACTGGTAAAATTGTTAGAATACGTTCTTTGCCATATTCTAAATCAAGCGACCAGGCAAGATTCTGGAGGGTATTGCAAACCAGATTACGATGAGTGAGCATTACTCCTTTGGATACACCCGTTGTGCCACCTGTGTATTGCAATACTGCAAGGTCCTCGCTTGGATTAATGGTAACCTCGGGAGGATTAGGCTCATATTTGGCGATTAGCTCATCGTAGGAATATAAGTCCGGAGTTGACTTGACCAATGACATAAAATTAAAGGCAATCACCCTGTGCAAAGATGTTTCCTCGAGGATATTCTTGACCCGAGGATACAACGATTCAAAGACAATAATCGTGGTCGCCTCAGAATCGTTCATCTGGTAGGCAATTTCTCGTTCAACATACATTGGGTTCGTTTGTACAACAATTGCACCTAGTTTAAGCAAGGCGTAAAAAGTAATGACCCAATGAGGGCAATTCGGCCCCATCAGCCCAACCCGTTCCCCTTTTACAACTCCCATATCTGCTAAAGCAGTCGCTAAACGATTGACCTTATCCCCAAACTCCCCATATGTAACCATTTGATCTTCAAATATCAGAGCAACATTCTCTGGCATCTTCTCTACTGTCTCATCAAATAATTGGCCTAGTGTCTTATCGGGATAATCAAGATTGTAGCTGATATGAGAAGGGTAGCTTTTCAGCCATGGTTTCTCGTTTTCTAACATTTTAGAATATCCTCCTTTTACTAACCCAGTTCAAAACCTAGACAATCCAACCTTTCCAGAGCTATGCAACACGGTAATAGATCTTTAGGTTGAGAGGGAAAAATTATGAAAAACTCATCACCATCCTGCTAATTGCACCTCTTCTCTAAATATTCTTAATATTACACTTATTGCTATTTGCAAAAATCATGCCAACCTTGTAAAAATCTGCCTCTCCCCATCAATCCTGATATGGAGTCCCAAGGAAACCTTTACTTGTATAGAATTGAAACAAAACTATGCTTAATTTACAAAATTTTAGTATATAAAATATACAATCTTCGTTAACGGGCATAAAGAAAAAGCCAAGTCTTTGCAGACAATGGCTAATTATTCGATTTTCTCACACTGCCTTTTCAACGATTGAATACGTTATAATATTTATTATTCTTCGCTGGTTTTATGTCCCTTTTTTCGTTGCCACTGTACCTTTAGTTAACCAAGTGCTCCACGATCGTAGAAATGCCTTGACCACCACCGATACACATGGTTGCTAATCCATATCTCTTACCCTTACGTCTCAACTCATTGATCAATTTGAGCAAAATGATCGTGCCAGTGGCGCCTAATGGGTGCCCCAAAGCGATAGCACCACCGTTAACATTGGTTTTAGCCATATCCAGTGCCAACTCTTTGATCACAGCCAACGACTGGGCTGCGAATGCCTCGTTCAGCTCGATTAAATCAATCTGGTTTAATGTCAGCCCAGCCATTTTAAGAGCTGCTTGAGTGGCTGGTACGGGCCCGATTCCCATGAATTGGGGCTGTACTCCTTTTGCTCCCATCCCGATGATCCGGGCTAACGGTCTTAGCCCAAACGCTTGGGCTTTCTCAGGAGTTGTTACCATCACAACCGCTGCTGCATCATTACGACCACTGGAATTGCCCGCAGTAACCGTGCCACCTTCCTTAAAAACTGGGGGCAATTTTGCCAATTGTGCCATACTGGTTGCCCGTGGGTGCTCATCCGTTTCAACGATGCTAACACCTTTTTTCTCTTTTATTTCGCAAGGAACAATTTCTTCTTTGAAGAGCCCTGACTCGATTGCGTGTAGGGCGCGTTCTTGGCTCAAAAGGGCAAATTCATCCTGTTCTTGGCGACTGATGTTGTATTTCTCGGCCAAGTTCTCTGCCGTCATTCCCATGGTCAAGTGTCCGTACCGATCCACAGGCTGGCAGCGAGGTTGACTTTCTGTATTAGAATCAAGAAGTTCGGCATTTCCCATACGGTAGCCATAGCGTGCATTCCTTAAATAGTAAGGAGCGGTGCTCATACTTTCTGCTCCACCAGCCATTACCACTTCAGACGTGCCCGCCCAAATAGCCTGTACTGCATTATTTAGTGCTGTCAGAGCCGATCCACACTGACGATGCACCGTGTAAGCAGGCACTTCTTCTGACATATTCGCCCTCAAGAGGGCTAAACGAGCTAGGTTCGGATTGTCGCTGCTTTGTTTGGTATGACCAAAAATAACCTCGTCTACAGCTTGATCCGGTATACTGCTGCGGTTAAGCACTTCCCGAATCACGTGGGCCGCCAGATAATCCACCTCAATATTTTTAAAGGCGCCACCCACTCTTCCAATTGCTGTACGTACTCCTGCAACTATCACTGCCTCTTGCATCGTTAAATCCCCCTTTGCTTATAAAGCAAATTCTTTTTTTAGCTGAGCTGCTATGATATTACGCTGAATTTCTGAGGTGCCTTCATAGATGCGAGCTATACGGGCATCGCGATAGAAGCGCTCCGCTTCGCATTCCCGCATGTACCCCATGCCACCATGGATCTGAACGGCCATATCAGCCACTCGTCCAAAGACTTCTGAACCAAACGTTTTCACGATCGCAGCCTCTTTGATCACTTTTTCCCCACGGTCTATTTTTCGAGCAACATCATAGGTTAAGCTACGCAAGGCTTCGATCTCAATAGCCATATTAGCTAAATAATGCTGAATGATTTGGTTTTCAAAAATCGGTTTGCCGAATTGCACTCGCTGTAACGCATATTTTATGCTAATTTCCATTAATTTCTGGCTTGAACCAAGATTTCGAGCAGCCAGTCCCGCGCGTCCGTTCGCTAAAATTTTGAGCGCATTGACGTATCCCTGACCCAACTCACCTAGAACGTTCTCCACGGGTACTCCGCAGTCATCAAAGATCAGTTCCGCCGTCTGAGATCCGTGTAACCCCATTTTTTTTTCATATTTACCCACAGTGAAACCTTTAAAACCACGCTCTACAATAAAAGAAGTAATTCCTTTGCTCCCCTTACTCTTGTCAGTCACTGCCATCACCGTAAATAAATCGGCTATATCTCCGTTTGTGATAAACTGCTTAGTACCGTTTAAGATATATTTGTCGCCTTTTAGCACTGCTGTCGTCTTTAAATTACCTGGGTCTGAACCTGCAGACGCTTCAGTAAGGGCAAAGGCCCCAATCAGTTCGCCGGTGGCCATTTTAGGCAAGTAACGTTGCTTTTGCTCCTCATTGCCCGCCATAACAATCCCGACGCTCCCGATTCCATTGTGGCAACCAATAATGGAAACAAAGCAATTCGGCCCTCGACCTAATTCTTCAAAAATCATGACTTTGCCGACCATTCCAGCGCCCAAGCCATCGTACTCTTGGGGAATGCTCAAACCAAACAATCCAATTTCCGCAGCCTTATCGAGTAAACTACGAGGAACTTTGTCCTCTTCCTCCATTTGTTCGGCTAGTGGTTCAACTTCCCTAGTTATGAATCTGCTTACCGTCTGTTTGATAATGTTAAGTTCTTCTTGGGTTACTTCCATTGCGACACCTCCCAGATTTCTTGCGACTATTTTTCAGGATAATCGTAAAATCCTTTACCTGTTTTACGTCCCCATTCTTTTTTTATGAATTTCTCTACGATCGTTGGAGAAGGACGATACGCAGGATCGCCGGTTTTTTGATAACGCTCCAAACCCGCATAATAAGTTAGAGCTATGCCCGTTAAATCCATTAAGCGGAAAGGTCCCATAGGGTACCCCAAATAAACTCCTGATTCTTCTTCTCTCAGTCGTAAGTGTAATAGCCTTTTTTCGTTTTCTTGCCCCATTCTCCCTTGGTAAATTTCTCAACGACCAACGGTGATGGCTTGTCTTTAGGGTCACGACTCGTCTGATAACGTTCCATAGCGGAGTAATAAGAAAGATCAATCCCCGTTAAATCCATGAGCCGGAAGGGTCCCATCGGATGGCCCAAAGCATTTGTCACCGCGAGATCAATTTCTTGTGGAGTGGCAATTCCCATGTCGGCGAGAAACAAGGCTTCTTGAGCAAGTGCGGATAGAATTCTATTAACCAAGAAACCATAAATTTCTTTTTTAAGCAAGACCGCTGTCTTACCAAGTTTAACGCACAAATCCATTGTCACTTGAGCGGTTTCCGCGGAAGTATGCGGTCCCTGAACTACTTCAACTAATTTCATGACCAAGGCCGGATTAAAGAAGTGCATGTTGCAAATCTTATCAGGACGCTTCGTGGCATCGGCGATCTGTGAGCTGACGATGTAGGAACTATTTGTGGCAAGTATGGCATGCGGGGGCGCAATCCTGTCCAAATCTGCAAAGAGTTTGCGCTTTATGGCCATTTTCTCAACTGCCGCCTCAATGACGAAATCAACTTCTCCGGCAGCTTCTTCTAGACTCGATGTAAAGCGTAGATTAGCTAGAGCCATGTCGACTTGTTCCTGGGTTAATTTTCTTTTGGCAACTCGCTCCGGTAAATACGATTCCGCAAATCCTTCGGCTTTGTTCAACATATCTTGGCTAATATCGGTACAGTTCACTTTATAACCAGCCAAAGCACAGCACACGGCGATCTGATGACCCATGTTGCCGGCCCCTACCACACAAATAGTTTTTATATCTTCGATCTTCAATTTGATTTCCTCCTTCATGAATAGTCTCTGCTTCCCTTGTGATGACCTTCTGTCAATGTCCCCATCGTGAGCCTAAAATGCGTTCTCAGGAACGTCCATAACCGATGTGTCATAGTCTTGAATAATCTTGGCAGTCATCATCACATCAGGCACTATTTACCCTGGAATTTTGGTTTGCGTTTTTCAATAAAGGCCTTCATGCCTTCTTTTTGATCCTCAGTTGCAAATAGTAGTGCAAAGCATTTGTGCTCAAATTCTAAGCCCATTTCCAAATCCATCCGTAATCCTTCATTCACACATGATTTGGCTAATCTTAAGGCTACTGCACCCTGAGCCGCAAATTTCTTAGCCATTTTTTTAGCTTCTGTCAGCAATTGATCCGCTGGTACCACTTTATTCACCAGATTAACCCTTAAGGCTTCCTCAGCGCTAATAATGTCTCCACTTAAAATTAACTCTTTCGCCTTACCCGCACCAATCAAGCGAGGCAGACGTTGGGTTCCTCCACCACCTGGCAAAATCCCCAGTTTTATTTCTGGCAAGCCGAATTTAGCATTGTCAGCAGCTATGCGTACGTCAGCAACCAACGTTAGTTCACATCCACCACCTAAGGCATAACCTGCAATAGCAGCAATGACTGGCTTGGGCATGTTTTCGAGCAGGTGAAACGTTTTCCTCGACTGTCGATCCGTTGTCGTTACGTCCACTGCATTTAATGAGGCCATCTGCTTGATATCTGCCCCTGCTGCAAAGACCTTGTCGCCACCCGTGATGATCACTGACCGGACTGAATCATCGGCACTCAAATTCACTGCCGCATCTGCCAGCTCATTGAAAACTTGGCTATTTAGAGCATTGAGCACTTCTGGACGATTAAGTTTGACTATTGCTACTCCTTCTTCAATTTCCACAATGATTGTTTCGTAAGCCAATTCATGACCTCCCAATTGTTTATTTTTAACTATTATAAAATTTACCATATCTTTTATATTACAAGAACCATGCCAACTTTTTTAAGTAATAGAAAGCATTGCTTACTGCCCATCTATAACGGGTATCCGTCACCACCGCGCCCCAGGTTAGAAGCGGGTTAATGCGGGAATGTATTTTCCTTTTTGAGTCGGTATAGGTTGAAGGGAGACAGATGAAACTTCTTCCCCCCTTAGAATTATAGGCGATATCGACGAAATTCAGTTGCCCGCCAGCTCCGCTGATCATGCGTGGCCCTTTCGACTCCGAACATACTTAACCCGTAAGATCAATCTCGATCGCACTATTAATTGATACTACATTGTCATTTCTACAAGCAATTAAACGATCATTCGTATAATCCACTGGATAGCCTGCACATTGAGGGTTATTATCAATAAAATCGAATGGCATGTGGACGCGCAGAAATACCACAAACAATTACAATGTCATGAAGGTCAGGTATACATTCGGCCAAGGCAGGGTCAAGAACAGGCAAGGTGTCGCTGCAAAAGAATACTGGAACTATATAAAAATAGCAACTCTCCCCAGGCCGCTTAACCAGCCTAGAGAGGGCTGCTAAAAATGTATAAACTTTGTACAAAATGAGTTTTGCTCCAAAAGTTCATGTCCACTTAATATACAACTTAATTAAAGGACATTAATTCGTTCTAGTATTGTCTAACCCTGTAGTCCTACACCTATACCATATCTACGTAATTTATCATAAAAAGCTCCTCTAGAAATTCCTAAGGCATTCATGGCGTTAGTGCGGTTATTATAAGTGGCTAAGGCTGACAGGATCATCTCCTTCTCCACCCTTCCCATGGCCTCCTTTATGTCGTAGGGCTTGTTTTTCTCACTTTTGCAGTCTTCATGGATCGGGATCATGTGCGCCGGCAAATGATGGATTTCAATGGCCCCGTTGTTACACACTATGCTGGCATGTTCGATAACATTTTGTAATTCTCGAATGTTACCAGGCCAGTCATAGGCCTGGAGCAACCTCACGACCTGCGGAGAAAGAGTCAGCTCATGACCTACAACTCGCGCGGACTGATCAAGGAATGTTTTGGCCAGTGCTAATAGGTCATCTTTACGCTCGCGGAGCGGGGTCAGATAAAGTGGAACAATGTACAGTCGATAGTACAAGTCCCGACGAAACGTCTCTTTTTCGATCATACTATTCAAATCTCGGTTCGTTGCGGTGATGACTCGGACATCAACCTTGACCGTCTTTGTGCCTCCTAATCTTTCAAACTCCTTTTCTTGCAGTACTCGCAATAATTTCGCTTGCATTGTCAAGCTCATGTCCCCAATCTCATCCAAAAAGATTGTACCTCCATGAGCCAGTTCGAACTTCCCGAGCTTACCTCCCTTTTTAGCTCCTGTAAAGGCGCCCTCTTCATACCCGAACAGTTCACTCTCGATCAAATCCTCAGGAATTGCGGCACAATTAACCTTAATCAGAGGCATATTCTTACGGCGGCTAGAATTATGAACGGCTTTCGCTAAGACCTCTTTGCCAACCCCACTTTCACCGAGAATCAACACTGTGCTGTCCGTCCGCGCAACTTTAGCGGCTAAGACTAACGTTTCCTTCAGACGACTGTTTTGGCCCACATATTCCTTGAAGGAAAGGGGCAGGTGCTCCCACTGTTCCAATTGCTCCTTCAAATAATCAGCCACACCTCTTGTTAGTTGCAGCTCGCGATTTAGTTGCACAACTTCTGTGATGTTCTTGAAGATTGAAACGGCTCCAATAATATTTTTACCATCATATAAAGGAAACGAGCTCCCGACCACATCAATATCTAGCGAATCCAAGTAATCCCTGCCGTTATTACTGACCTTCCCCGTACGCAGTGCCGTTATTGTCTTCGAATTAGGTTCGATTATCTCCAGCCTTCGACCCAAAACTTTTTCAACCGGCACACCTAAAATTCTGGCATAGGCCTCGTTAGCATAAACAATCGTCGTGTCCGAATCGATCACAAGGACCACATCATGAATGTTATTCAGGATCTCGAATAAGAGTTCACGATCCCAGCGTGGAATAATACTGCTTGTCACGGCATGGGCTCCTACACTCATCTTTATCCCCCATTCTTATTGTATATTATGTGAACATTATATAAAGAATAGAGCATTAAGCAAGGGAAGAAATAGAACAATTTTTAATATTCAAATAACAGGTGCCAGAAGAAGTCTCCCTCTTCTAGAGTCTTCTCAAGTTTTAGGGTGTGCTTTCGCTCAAAACACACCCTTGGCATCCATCACAATTCAACCCGAAATTTATGCAGTTTTCTCTCACAGAATCATTTCGGCGCTTGGATTCGTTGTAGTCTCTATATTTCTCAATGAAGGTGATTTCGCTAGAGTCATTGGCTGTGACATGGGCAACGTACCTGCAACCATCATAGCCAATCAAGACGTTCTTTCTGTAGCGAAAGGCTTACTATAGATAAAGACTCCTCCCCGCTCCTCAACGACGAGTTCTCCTCGATATACAAGGTACATTAAATGCGCAGCAGTCTCTGTCATGGCAAACCTTACCTCGTGAGAGTTCAGACTGTCTCCAAAGGCCTGTTTTGTGACACTATAAACTGTAGCCTCTTCTGCAACAAACCCTTTCATTCTATTTAACCGTTCTTCGTGATGGGTTAAAAGTTCATGAATCCGCTCCTTGACATTCTTAAATGGGTGACCATGGGCAGGCAATGCCAATTCCACTGACAACCGGAGATTATCTTGTAAGGATTGAAGATAGTTATTTAATGGATCCGGTTGAGCATCTGGCCACAGACTAATGTTAGAAGTAATCTTAGGCAATAAATGATCTCCCGACAGCAAGACCCCAAACTCTTTGTTAAAAAAGCAAATGTGTCCATCTGAATGTCCCGGGGTCAAAATTGTACGGTATTCATAGTCGCCCAACTGAACTGTACTATTAAATTCCAAAGTGGTAAATTTTGGTAATAGATGGGTGCTGAGCACTAGTGCATTCATTTCTTTAGTTGCCTCAATCGTTGATAGTGGCGGCATCCCATTGGAATTGAACATTGCGGTGACTGCTTCAACCATTTTGTTGTCTCTGTCTTGCCATACTCTATGAATCGCCGCCTCGTCCACGGCACTAATGAACACTGGCGCGCCCGTAAGACCTTGCAACCAACCTGCTGCTCCAAAATGATCCGGGTGAGAATGAGTAACGTATATACCCTTTATATCTCGGTTTGCGATGCCCTCTTGCGTCATAAACTGTTGCCAAGCTTGCCTGGTTGATTCCGTATTCAATCCAGTGTCTACTAGCCACCAACCCTCGCTGCCTTTGATCACATAGCTGTAAATATGGTTAAGTCGGAAAGGTAAAGGGAGCCTGAGTTGATAAATACCTAATTGTTCATGTTCTTTCGTCATGCGATCGTCCAGTCAGCCAAATTAAAGCCTTCTTCTTTCTTATAACGATCAAACAGGTAGTTACGGAAGCGCACATATTCATTATAGTCACACTCAATCCCCTCGGCAGCCAACGCCTCTGTGAATTTTTCCAAATCTGGCGGACAACCCCAGAGCTGAATCGCTTTATTAATATTGGGATTATCCTTATTTACGTGACAGGCACACTTACCAAAGAGAACGGAAAGGTTAAAACCAGGGGCTGCCAACTGCTGCTTGCCGCTGATCAACTCAACGTTCGGAAATGGTTCCCCTTTATAAGCAGAACCGAGTAGGATTAACATCGGATTATATTGTACCGAACAGCCCGTGCAAAGGCTGCTATCAAACTTGCGGATCACAAGTCCAGTGATGCCCCGTTTTTCAAATCCAACTGGACCGGTATCTTCTTTCGTCCATCCCCAATCATAATTCACAAACTTTTGTTGGTCCGCAACGCTTTCCCCTTTAACTTCATAGTCTGCCAATTCCAAACTACACCCGTGGCGTTGGGCATAATTGATCAGATGGTCCACCTCTTGCACAGGATAGCCTAGAATAGCAGCTCCAACAAGGTCGCAGGCAAACGGATCACGAGAAGCTATCAAGAGATCCTTTCTAAACGCTTTACCGGTTGGCCCGGGCCCTTTTTCGAGAGTATAGAGTCCATCAATGATCGTCAAGGCTACTGGCAATTTATCAATAATTCTAGGGAACGTAAGGCTAAGTTCATCGCCACCTAACCCATGACACGCTTGTTTGGATTTTTTACTGAGACATCCTTTGAGGTTTTTAATGCCCAGCGACACTTTAGCTTGACTATGCGTTTTCAGGACTGGAACATTAATGATTTTGTCCGCTTCCAGAGCTTGCTTGGCTATATCCAACGTAAATCCGTCGCCATAATCCGTCGTAATAAATTCTTCCATATTGAAGTCTACAAGTTTTACTCCATATCGTTCCTGAAGCTTTTTATAACCCAATGCTTCATAAATAACTTCGCCCTTAGGTTTTACCATTGGAAGGGAGCCTTCACCAATCGTTAAATCTTTGAAACCATGCTCGGATAAAATACGAACCAAAGCACTAATCACAACACTGGTGGTTACTACACCATAAGGAGGAAATGGCAAGTCAAAATCCCAGCTGACAATGTTCGGCTTAATCAAGATTCTATCCGAAATATTCAATCCAGCGAGCCCATCGCACAGTTGCAAGCTCTCCTGAAGAGCTTCATAGACATCAGTAACTTTTACGATTGATACGAATGCTTTTTCCATTTTCAGATTTACCCCTCTCTTTCTTTATCACGAATTAAACGTTAAGCACCTCCGATCAAGCTACAGGATCGCACTAATTATGTATCAATTTTCTGAATAATGTTAACACACTTATCCACCTTTTGATACTTATCACGTGATTATAGCTTTCTTATCATAGTGGCAATTAAAGGCAAATTTCCCCTAACCCTACGGGTCAGGGGATACCTGCCTTGACACTCATTCAAACACTACCGTTAAAATCTTTCAAATACAGTGGCAATTCCTTGTCCTCCACCGATACAAGCTGTGATCAAGCCGAATTGAACATCTCTGCGGTTCATTTCGTGGACTAATTTTGCGGTGAGAATAGCCCCGGTAGCGGCGATAGGATGACCGTGGGCAATAGCTCCACCATTGACGTTCACTTTACTCATGTCGAAATGAAGTTCTCTATCGACGGCCAGCACTTGAGCTGCAAAAGCCTCGTTGAGTTCAATGAGGTCCATGTCACCTAAGGTAAGGTTAGCTTTCGCCAAGGCCTTAAGGGTTGCAGGCACTGGGCCAATCCCCATTATATTTGGGTCGACACCTGCGACGGCAAACGCGCGGATTTTAGCCAATGGTTTGAGACCGAGGGCCTTGGCTCGATTGGCAGACATGACGACCACAGCGGCAGCCGCATCGTTTACGCCCGAACTATTTCCGGCAGTGACCGTCCCATTCACTTGAAACGCAGGGGAGAGCTTGGCCAATGCTTCTATTGTTGTTTGGGGTCGGGGGTGTTCATCTGTGTCAAAAACAATTGCTTTATTTTTTCCAACAGGTATGGTCAGTGGAACAATTTGATCCTTGAATAGACCTTCTTCCATTGCTTTACCCATTTTTTGCTGGCTACTCAGCGCAAATTCATCCTGTTCTTGGCGGCTAATCTGGTATTTTTCCGCCAAATTTTCTGCAGTAATCCCCATTGGTGGGTTCCCAATTTCATTAGTAGACAACTGGAAACTACGGAATTGAGGTGGTGTCCTACTGAAAAAATCCATATGTTCCATGACATAAGGCGTGAGAGAACAGCTCTCCGTGCCTCCGGCTAAATAGACTTCTCCCATGCCTGCCATCACTGCTTGGGCAGCGAAATTAACGGCGTTCAAGCCCGAACCGCACTGACGATCGATGGTAATTCCAGCAATCTCCATGGGCAGGCCTGCTTGCAGAGAGCATAAATGAGCGATATTGCCTCCGGCATTCAGACAGTTTCCAAAGATCACATCTTCAATCTCTAGAGGATCCAGACCTATGCGTTTGACCGCTTCTTTGATCACTTCAGCACCATAATAATGGGGCGCAATCCTTCCTAAAGTGCCGCCGGCTCGGCCAATGGCTGTTCGAACTGCTGATACGATCACTGCTTCTTTAAACATTAAAGTAACCTCCGAATTACAGAATTTTTGCCTAAATTTCATACGGGTTGATCAGTCGTAGGTGTAGAAACCCTTTTTCGTCTTGACGCCATATTCTCCCCTAGTGAATTTCTCAACCAATAACGGTGAAGGCTTGTCTTTCGGGTCGCGAGTATCCTGGTAGTGTTCCATCCCGATATAGTAGGCTAGATCGATCCCAGTGAAATCCACTAAACGGAACGGTCCCATCGGATGCCCCAAAGCATTGGTGACCGCCATGTCAATTTCTTCAGGAGTAGCAATCCCCATATCCGCGAGGAACATAGCCTCATGGTTTAGTGCTGCCAGAATTCGATTTACGAGGAAACCATAGATTTCTTTCTTAAGTAAGACTCCGCTTTTGCCAAGCTTAGCAGCTAAATCCATCGTTACTTGGGCAGTTTCTGGGGAAGTATGCGCTCCCTGTACAACCTCCACTAGTTTCATAACTAGGGCAGGATTAAAGAAGTGCATATTACAAACCTTATCTGGCCGCTTCGTAGCATCAGCGACCTGGGAGCTTACGATAAACGAACTATTGGTTGCCAAAATCGCATGAGGTGGAGCAATCCTGTCCAAATCTGCAAAAAGTTTGCACTTAATGTTCATTTTCTCAACTGCTGCCTCGATCACAAAATCAGTATCACCAGCAGCTTCTTCTAAACTCGTAGTAAAGCGAAGATTCGCTAGAGCTTGGTCAGCTTGTTCCTGCTTCAATTTCCCTTTGGCAACACGTTCCGGTAGATATTTACGGGCAAAACCTTCTGCTTTGTCCAGCATTTCTTGGCTAATATCCGTGCAGGTCACTTGATAACCTGCCAAAGCAGCACACATAGCGATCTGGTGGCCCATATTCCCGGCCCCGATCACACAAATCTTTTTAATATCTTCAACTTTCATTCTAAAAAGCACCTCCAAAATTTATTGTTACTCAACAACTTTATAAACGATGTCCTTAACACCCACCCGAGGACGAAGTGAAGGGCTTTGATTTGGAAAACCCACGGGGAGTAGCGCAGTGATCACAATATATTCCGGCAAATCCAATATCTGAGCTATTTTCTTTGCTTTCATTAATTGTACCCAGCATGTACCCAAACCCAAGGAAACAGCGCGTAAGGCAATATGTTCTACCGCGATTGCCACATTCAACATAGCATGAGGAATAAACGCCTTTAAAGCACTTGGGTCTATAGGTTTATCAATATCCGGATAACTATCGAATGCTTCCGATCCGAAAGCCCCCGAATCAATTAACTCCTGAATTCTCTTTCTAGTATTTTTGGCATAGGTTGATAGGTCTGCACAGCAGACCAGTAGAACGGGTGCTTCGCTTAGAAATTTTTGATTAAAAGCCGCTGCTTGGATTTTTTCTTTCACGCCCTGGTTCTTGACTACGATAAAACGCCAAGGCTGGTGATTGGTACCTGAAGGAGCCAAGCGGGCGGCCTCCAGTAATTCCTGAAGCATATCGTCCGGTACAGGATCTGATTTGTATTTACGGATGCTGTGCCGCTCAAGCATTGCAGTCTTTACATCCAAGACCATTAACCACCTCTCAGGCCTAAGCCTTATACTTATAATTAGTTTTAAATTCAAATCGAGAACCGTCCCCTGAACTTGCACGTCTTATTCCCCCGTCGACCCAGGCTAGAGGAAATTTCTTAGCTGAGAG